>Ga0209254_10000379_pt1 | contig 35228 bp, 33 predicted proteins | sample FrelakmetDIP11DI_FD_187148 | JGI IMG/M metagenome (GOLD analysis project Ga0209254, IMG submission 187148) | Freshwater lake sediment microbial communities from the University of Notre Dame, USA, for methane emissions studies - DIP11 DI (SPAdes)... | ecosystem: Environmental > Aquatic >... | reverse complement strand
CAGGTATCCGGGGGTCATCCTGGCCATGAGCCAGCGTGCTTGAGTTTTGCTCTGGTTGTGACGTACCCAGTCCACAATTCCCAGGACAGGTGAGCCAGTCGTCAGTGTGCCCATCATATCGGATATGACTATCATGAAGGTTCCTGTTTCGTGCTTACCGGTAAAGATCAGATGATTAACCGGACATCATCTGACCACCGGAATTTTTTGTGGAATTTAACGCTGCTTGCCTGAAAGAAATTTTACCTGATATTGGTTGTGTATGTTTGTATCCAGGGATAACTTTTTAATAATGATCTATTCCAGGTATATGGCAAGGGATGTGCCGAGATCATTTCTATAGATATTTTGGGCGGTCTGCCTATCCACGGCGGTTTCGATGGTTCGTTCCGCCTGCATACCCTACCTGGCATGAATGGAAATCCCTGGGTGAAAGTGTTTGTTATTTGGCCAGACCCTGCTGAAATGTTAAGAAATCTCTAATCAATTTTCATTTACCCATCGTATAGAATCAATAGTAGAGCAAGGGAACCGCCGACGGTTTATGCGATTTGTATAACCCTGCCGGGTATAAAAGGAGCAGCCGGTATAAAACTTTGGTAAAATCCTTCTTGGAAGAGATTCCGAACGGGATTTCAGGAATCAAGATAAAGAGCGCCTGCTTCATACAGGCTTGAGAATGTGTAATGGAATTAGTGGAAGGAGTAAACCTTGGCTGGAATGGAACGATTTACCCAGAGAGCGCGCAGAGTATTAAGCCTGGCACATCAGGAAGCCGAGCAATTGGGACAAAACTCTATCGGAACTGAACATGTCCTGCTTGGATTAATTGAGGAAGATGGTGGAGTTGGCGGGCGTGTACTGCGTGATCTTGGTTTAGAAACTGACCGGGTTCGTGAAATTATCGAAAGGTTAAGCATCACAGGGCAGTACGCAGGCGGCAAAATCGACCTATCGCCCGGAGTTCAAAAAGTATTGGAATTTGCCATCGAAGAAGCACGCCGCATGGGACATCAATATATCGGGACAGAGCACCTGCTGCTTGCGGTCATCCGCTCGACGGATGGCATGGCCATGGATGTTCTACGAAAACTAGGGGTTACCGCCGAACAAATCCGCAGGCAGACAAAGCGGGTTCTGGAGGAAAATACCAGCCAACCGGCTGTTACTGGAAATCGCAGCGAACAAAAGCCAGAAAAGAATAAAGATAAAACACCATTAATTGACCAGCTGGCAGTTGACCTGACAGATCTTGCTGAACAGGGCAAACTCGATCCGGTAATCGGGCGGGTCATGGAAATTGAACGGGTAATCCAGGTACTGGCCCGGAGGACAAAAAATAATCCAGCCTTAATTGGTGAACCCGGCGTTGGAAAAACCGCAATCGTGGAGGGACTAGCCCAACGGATTATCGAAGGCGATGTCCCGGCGCCGCTTCTGGATAAGAAAGTTCTTCAGCTGGATGTGGGTTCACTGGTGGCGGGGACCATGTACCGCGGACAATTTGAAGAACGCCTCAAACGGGTAATTGATGAGTTGAAGGCTTCTGGAGCAATTCTTTTCATCGATGAGGTACATATGCTGGTTGGTGCCGGATCTGCCGGATCCTCGGTAGATGCGGCGAACATCCTTAAACCGGCTCTCTCGCGGGGTGAACTTCAGGTGATCGGAGCCACAACCGTCGACGAATACCGCAAACATATTGAAAGTGACTCGGCATTGGAACGACGCTTCCAGCCAATCATGATCAATGCCCCGACTGTTGAAGAGACGATTGAGATTCTACACGGCATACGCACCGCATATGAAGAGCATCACCGCCTGGTGATATCTGATGAAGCCCTTGAAGCTGCTGCCCGGCTTTCTGCCCGGTATGTCACAGAGCGCTTTTTACCCGATAAGGCAATCGATCTTATTGATGAGTCCTCCTCGCGGGTGCGAATGTATAAGAGCCCGGCTGCCAAAAAGACAAAAGAACTAATGAAAGAACTGCGTGAGGTCCGCCAAAAGCACAGCCTGGCAGTAGAGGACAGCCGTTTTGATGATGCCGAGGATATGCTTGCCCAGCAGACCTCCCTTGAAAACCAGGTTGAGCGTTTGCGGAATGCATGGGACCGCAGCAACAGTCCGGTGGTATCGGGCGATGATATAGCAGAAGTGGTGTCAATGTGGACGGGTGTGCCGGTCATGCAGATGGCACAGGAAGAATCTGTGCGCCTGTTAAACATGGAAGACGAACTGCGGAAAATGATCATTGGCCAGGATGAGGCAATTGAATCGATTTCAAAATCCATACGCCGGGCACGATCCGGATTAAAAGACCCGCGCCGTCCGATAGGCTCATTCATCTTCCTGGGACCGACCGGGGTTGGTAAAACAGAACTGACCAAGGCATTAGCCAAGTTCCTGTTTGGCAGTGATGAAGCCTTGATCCAACTGGATATGTCCGAATTTATGGAGCGGCACAATGTCAGCCGCCTGGTTGGAGCACCTCCCGGTTATGTGGGGTACGATGAAGCAGGCCAGCTAACCGAGGCAATACGCCGCCGTCCGTATTCCATCGTGGTCTTCGATGAGATTGAGAAGGCCCATCCGGAAGCCCATAATATGCTCCTGCAAATCATGGAAGAAGGCCATCTTTCGGATGCGCGTGGTCACAAGGTCGATTTCCGGAATACGATCATTGTCATGACCTCCAATATTGGCGCCGAGGAAATTAAACGCCAGAGCGCATTTGGTTTTCAACTTGATAAAGATAAAATTCACGAAGAGAAGTCAGCCTATGAGGAAATGCGTAAGAAGCTGCTGGATGCGCTCAAGAAGGTATTCCGGCCGGAATTTCTAAACCGAGTGGAAGGTGTGGTTGTATTCAGGTCACTGAGCAAGGAAAACATCCACAGCATTGTAAGCCTGGAATTGCAAAAAGTGGCCGAACGTTTGCAGGATCACGAAATCAGCCTGAGGGCAACGGAGGCAGTGATTAATTTGCTCGCAGAAGAAGGCTACGATCCTGATATGGGAGCCAGGCCGCTGCGCAGGGTTATCCAATATCGTATAGAGGATAAGCTCTCCGATGCCATATTGGGACATGAGTTTGAGGATGGAGATGCTATTTTGATAGATTTAGAGGAGAAGGATGGTGAAAAACTGATTGTTCTGCTCAAGGATGAAATAGCACCCCCCGAAATAACAGAACAGGCCGTCGGGATCAGCGCCTGAGAAATTACGGAATTTACAAATGATTAAACCGGCCTGGATAAACTCCAGGCCGGTTTTATAACCGGTATTCCGATAGCCAATTGTCCGGCGGCACATACCGGACAGATTAAAACAACCAATCAAACACCTTATGGCATTCCGACCAGGATATCTGTCCCCTCAACTTTGACCGGATAACTTGGTTCACTGGCAACCTTCATTTTTATAAATCCAATCTTAGCCTCCCCAACAGACTCCCCTGTTTTTACATCAAATTTCGCTCCGTGCCTTGGACACCGAACAATGCTGCCTTCCAGTGTGCCTTTTACCAGTGAACCCCCCATGTGGGTGCACTTGTTGGCAATGGCGTAGCAGGAACCGGCCAGGTTCACCAGCAGTATTTCCTTACCCTCCAAATTAACCGCCTTCATCTGGTTTTCAGGCAGGTCAGATATGTCAGCAGCCCGGATATATTTCATTTTTCGCTCCTATTTGTTTATTTTGTGGTCAATCTCAGCGCTTTTATTTTACCAATGGTAATATTAACTATTAAAATATGTTTTTGACCCATTTGAATAAAGAGAGCAACCATGGACATGAACTCCAGGTCCAGGATACCGTTTTTGCGAAGAAAAAATATACTTCAATAAGAGTAAATTATATACCGCTGCTTATGAACATATTAATTGCTTATTGAGGGTTATATATATCAGGAAAATATGTTCAATATGGAACCACTGACAGCAGACCGGGTACGCGAGCTTTGGACAAAAACCTATAACGATAAGGGCAAACCTGATTGGTCCCATATTTGGCCCTACTACGATGAAAAAATCGTTTTCAGAGACTCTATTCAGGAAATCAGGGGTCTGGAAGAATTTAAAAGAATGATCGAGAGGTTAGCCCGCAGATCTGGTGAGTCAAGCATGAAGATTCTGCGTGCTGTCCAAGAAGAAAACATCATTCTATTTGAGTGGGAGATGACCATTAATTTTAAGAATACCCGCTCCTCCGTCCTGTATGGCTCAAGCCGGCTCACACTGGACGAGAATTCAAAAATCATCGAGCACAGGGATTATTTCGATTTGTGGGGAGATATTTTTGATAATGTCCCGGGTTTTGGAAAAGTGTACCGAAAATTCATAAAAAAAATGTTTGGCTAGGTCGTGGTGGATGGGAAGTATAAGCAATCCTGTTTTTAAGTACTGGAAACAATATCGATGGTCCAATGTCTTTGCCATGGTCCGAAACAGCACAGCAAAGCCGGCCCTATGCAGCGAGACTTTCCAAAACCGTCTTGTGGTGATAACAGGGGCAACCTCAGGGATTGGGTATGCTGCCAGCAGGAAATACGCCTCGCTTGGGGCTAATATCCTGTCCATAAACCGCAGTGAAGAGAAATCCAGGCAACTGTGTGAAGAAATAAAACGTGATTACAGGGTGGAATGTGATTTTATGATTGCAGATATGAGCTGCCTGGCAGACATTCACAGGGTTGGCAAAGAACTGGCGGAAATGGATGGGGAAATCGATGTTCTGATACACAACGCAGGTATTTATATCAATCAAAAAACTGTAACAAAAGACGGCCTGGAGATGACTTTCACGGTAAATTTTCTTTCGTCATTTATTCTCAATGTTCTTTTGAAAGACAAATTATTAAACCAAAAGAAAGCCAGGGTCATCATGGTTAACTCGGAAGGACATCGTTTTGCGGTTTGGGGATTGAGGCTGGATGATTTAAATTGGGACAAAAGGCGTTATACAGGTCTGGTTGCCTATGGTTCGGCAAAACTTGCCCAGCTACTTTCAATGATGGTGCTGGATGAATATTTCAGAGGAAGCGGAGTAACCATAAACGCAATGCACCCGGGTGCTGTGACCACCGGCACAGGAAAAGATAATGGGCCTTTCTACAAATGGTATAAGAAGAATTTAATTGACAGGGTATCCCAATCCCCTGAGATTTCTGCGGAAGCGCTTTATTACCTGGGTGTTTCCAGAGCAGTGGAGGGGATCAGCGGGAAGTTTTTCAATTTGACAAGAGAAGAAGAAATGACACCTCCAGCCGTGGACAGGGACGCTGCGAGAGAGTTGTGGGAAATCAGCCTGAAAATGGGAGGACTGAAGTGACAGAAAAGCATGATGCCATCGTTGTTGGAGGAGGAGTTTCCGGCTTGACCGCAGCCGCATACCTGGCAAGGGCAAAATTGAGTGTGATTCTGCTGGAGAAAAATGAGAAATGCGGCGGGCTGGTCAATACATTTGTTAAAGATGGTTTTCTTTTTGATGGCGGCGTAAGGGCGCTTGAAAGCGCCGGGATTATCTTACCCATGATCAGGGATCTTGAGATTAGCCTGGAGACAATCCCGAGCCCGGTTTCTATTGGGATTGAGCAAAACGTGATCCATGTAACCACAAAAGAAAGCTTGATGGATTATGAAAGCCTGCTCAAAACTACCTATCCGGACAGCTGCGCAGAAATCGGGAAAGTCATTTTGGTCATAAAGAAAATTATGAAAGACATGGAAGTGCTTTATGGTGTCGATAACCCCCTTTTTAAAAATTTCAGGAATGACAGATCCTATTTCATAAAATCATATATCCCCTGGTTTTTTAAATTTATTTTTACAGTACGGCGAATCAACAAGTTAAATATCCCTGTTGAAAAATTTCTTGCCGATATGATTACCAACAGGTCCCTGATGGATATTATCGGCCAGCATTTTTTTGAGAATACCCCCGCTTTTTTTGCCATGAGTTATTTTTACTTGTACCAGGATTATTTTTACCCCAGAGGAGGCGTTGGTAAATTAGCGAAGGCGCTTGAAAATAAAATATTAACTTTGGGCGGGGAAATAAAAACTGGAACAGAGATTATTGAGTTATCAGCCAGGGATAACAGGGTCATAGATGCTGAGGGGAAGTCGTACCAATACGGCACACTTGTGTGGGCTGCGGATTTGAAGACCCTCTATCAAATAACAAGGACCGAAGGTTTACCGGAGGATCATTCCAAAAAAATAAAAAAATACAGGGATACATTATCCGCTAAACACGGAGCCGATTCTGTTTTTATATTATTTCTGGAGCTTGATGCACCGCCAGAATATTTTAAAACAATTTCATACGGCCATTTATTTTATACCCCGTCAAAACAAGGACTTGGTGAAACGCATCGCCGGGAACTCAGGGACCTGCTCAAGAGATGGCCAACTATTACCAGGCAGGAACTCTTCACCTGGCTTGATAAGTTCTGCCAGCTGAACACATACGAAATATCCATCCCAGCGCTGAAAGAACCCGGCTCTGCCCCGCATGGCAAAACGGGCATGATCATCAGCACCCTGTTTGACTACGCCCTGATTAAGAAGGTCAGTGAATCGGGCTGGTATGAGGAATTTAAACAGGAGATCGAAAACAGGATTGTAGAGGTCCTCTCGAACTCAATCTATCCCAAGCTGAAAGAAAAAGTGATTTTAAAATTTTCAGCAACTCCGCTCAGCATCGAAAAATCAGTCGGCAGTTTGGAAGGCTCCATTGTCGGCTGGTCTTTTACAGAACCTATCCCGGTCACTTCCAGCATGCTGGGAATCAATGAAGCCAGTAAAACTTGCATCCCCAACGTCTTAAAGGCCGGGCAATGGGCTTACAGCCCTGCGGGTGTCCCAACCTCAATCCTCACCGGCAGGCTTGCTGCAGATGTGGTAATAAAAAAAGAAAAAACCCACAATTGAACTTGAATTGAAGGGTTTTGGTATACCGGTGTTGAAGGATGATCAATTGATCAGGAGATGCGGATGACCCAGTGGCGAGATGCAAGAGCTTATATTGAACTTGCTTTTTCGATCCAAAAATATATCCCGAATTATGTAGACGCTTATTTTGGCCCGCCCGAGAAAAAAGAATTTGCAGAAAACCAGGACCAACACGACCTCAAGGAATTATCCTGCAAAGCAGATGCCATTGTACAGTCCACCAAGCAGGATAGTTCGTTATCTGCAGCCCGTAAAGAATATTTACTGGCTCAACTGACCGGCATGCAAACCACCCTGGAAATTCTGCAGGGCAAATCCTTTGATATCGTTGAAGAAACACAACTTTTATACGGCCTCAAGCCGGCCTGGATCGATGCAAGTGTTTTTAAGAAAATTCATGCCAAACTTGAGAATTTACTGCCAGGGAGTGCGACATTATACGAAAGAGCTGAAAGCTTCCGGGAAAAAACGGTTATACCGCAAAACAAGCTTGAACCTTTGGCCAGGATTATTTCTGCCGAACTGAGGAGATTAACCCGGAATTTTATTCCACTGACTGACACAGAAAACTGTACGTACAAACTTGTCAATGACAAACCCTGGCTGGCTTACAACTGGTACCTGGGGGGGTAGCCATCCAAAATTGAAATAAACACCGATCTACCCATCCACATCAATTCTTTCCCCTGGTTTGTTGCCCACGGAACTTATCCCGGTCACCACACGGACCATGTTGTTAAAGAGAAAGTCCTGTACCGGGAAAATGGGTACCTGGAAAACAGCATTGATATTTACAATACCCCGGTAAATGCCATTGCTGAAGGGATTGGCGAGAATGCCCTTGAGATTGCGGCGGCTCCCGAAGATATCATTTCCTTCTTTCAATCTATCCTGGATGAGGTTGGAATCAATGAATTCGACGGCAAGTTAATCCATGACATTACCAATGCCTGGAAGGATCTCAGTTTGATCAACATAAACCTTGTGCTGATGATGCATGAACTCGGGGCATCCGACCAGGATGTGATCGATTACCAGATCCAGTACGGTTTGGATTCCAAGGAAAGCGCCGTCAAATACCTGGAATTCCTGAAGGATCCGCTCTACCGGTCTTATGCCTGCCTATACCCGATGGGGCGCCAGCTGGTTTATGACCATATTGAGAAAAGGTTCCATACCATATTAGCGGCATTACCCCACATTTACTCCGGCTTACCCACAGGGAAGACGGCTGTAATAAACAATTATTAATTAAAGTCTCATAAAGTCAGAAATTCTACCTGTGGAATTATGAAGCCAGAAATGGGTTCGAAGAAGTTCACCCTTCGTCAATCCAGGCAGTTGCCTTGATTTCAACAAGGCAGCCAAAGTGCAGTTCACCGGAGGTTACAACCACCCTGGCCGGTTTATGTTCGCCAAAAAAATCGGCGTAAAAATTGTTCACCGCACCCCAGAGAGTAACTTCTGGAATATACAGCCTGCACATAAGCATATGGTTTCGCGGGCAATTGGCTGCCTGTAAGACACTATCCAGGTTCGTAAGCGTCTGTCTGCATTCGGCTTCAATCCCTCCTGGCGGGGGTGTTCCCGTTTGTGGATCAATAGAAAGCTGGCCTGAAACATACAATATTCCATTTTGGACAATCCCTGGCGAATAATGACCGTTTGCCTTGCCTGGTTGAATTTACCTATTTTTGTTCTCCGGAATTTTTGTTAATGTTACCTTACCGCGCTGCAGGCGCGCACTGGATTAATAACCATGCCGCTGGAGGATGCGCCGGGCAGGCCACTGAACCAACGCCACCCTGAGCCGGAGTCAGGCATTTGCTGCCTGCAATTTCCGTTATACTTTACCTATCACAAATACCTGCATGGCGAGAGGGAGGCTATTATGGCAAAAATTCATACGCAGTATGTCTGCCAGGAGTGCGGTAAAACCTCCCCGCGCCCGCTGGGCCGCTGCCCGCAGTGCGGCAGTTGGGAGAGCATGCTCGAGGAGATCGTAGAATCAGCTCAGGATTCAATAATACATTCCAGCTCCGCTGGCGGTTCAGATTCCAGGCCTAAGCTTCTTGATGAGATTGAAGGGGATGTGGAAGCACGCCTGCATCTGCCCATTGGAGAGTTTGAACGAGTCCTTGGCGGTGGAATTGTGCCCGGTTCAATTGTCCTGGTGGGAGGCGATCCCGGGATTGGAAAGTCCACCCTGCTTTTACAGATGGCAATGATCATCGCCCAAACAGAGCGGGTGTTGTATGTCTCGGGGGAAGAATCGGAACGCCAGATCAAGATGCGTGCCTTACGCTTGCTGCATCCCGATAAAAAACAAGCAGCAGTGGTTATGCCAAAGAACCTGTATCTGCTTACCGAAACCAACCTGGATGCCATCCTTACCCATTCCAGAGCGATTTCTCCCCAGGTGGTAATTGTTGATTCGATCCAGACCACGTATCTGACCGGGCTGGAATCTACTGCCGGTTCGGTGTCACAGGTGCGTGAATGTGCCGGCAGGCTGCGTGAACTGGCGAAATCTTCAGGAATTGCTATTTTTTTAATCGGTCATGTTACCAAAGAAGGCGTGATTGCTGGACCCCGGGTTTTAGAACACATCGTGGACACAGTTCTCTACCTGGAAGGTGACCGTTTTCAGTTCTTCCGACTGCTTCGCTCTGTGAAAAATCGGTTCGGAGCGACCTCCGAGGTGGGCGTTTTTGAAATGCATGAACACGGGTTACTGGAAGTTTCCAATCCATCGGAGGCATTCCTGGCAGAGCGGATGGTTAATGCGCCGGGTTCCGCCATTGCGGTTACCATGGAAGGCACACGACCGCTGCTAGTTGAACTGCAGGGCCTCACCAGCCATTCCCAGCTTAATAACCCGCGCCGCACTCCTAACGGGGTTGATTTTAACCGCCTGCTGCTGATTACTGCTGTCCTCAGCCGGCGGCTTGGCTTACGCCTGGCTGACCAGGATATATTTGTGAATGTGGTGGGCGGATTGCAAATCAGCGAGCCAGCTGCTGACCTGGCCATTGCCGCAGCCATACATTCCTCATTGGGGGATAGGGCGATTCGGGCGGATACCGTTCTCATTGGAGAAGTAGGGCTTTCCGGGGAACTGCGCTGGGTTGGTCAGATGAGCGCCAGACTGCGCGAGGCAGGCAAGCTGGGTTTCAAACGCGCCATTGTTCCAAAACGCATCCGCGGCGGTGAATCATGGCCAGCGGGTATCCAGGTACAGGAAGCACGTTCCCTTAAAGAAGCACTGTCCCTGGCCTATTTTGAAGGAAATACTGCAGCCAAAGGCGAAGGAATTTCGGATTCGAAAGGTATGTAAGGGACAATAGCCGGGTTAAATGGCCAAAGAAAATGGCAGTAAACGTGACCTTTGCACCTTCTTAAGACAGGTGGGGGGCAGCAGCCTTTACCAAATACCTTTTTTAGGGAAGATCAAGAGGATGCGGTTAATATTTGCTGCAGGACCGCAAAACAGCAGTCGGGATATTTGATGAAACTATCAGGGTTGGATCCTGCAGGAGCATGACATCATTCGGAAAATATTGATAAAAAAGGTGTAAAATTGGTAAATTATTTAGAGATTGAGAGGAATTTATGTCTGAAGCGAATCAGCGATTAATGCTGACAGGTATGGGGGCGGTACGCCGCAACCACGCCCTCGAGCATGCAACTTTGCACATTCTGGGCAGGAAATTTAAGAACCAGTCGATAGGCGGTTATTCGGATATGAGCGGATTCTGGATTATCGGCGAAATCCCGACTGAGGATATCCAGGAAGCTGTTGAGGAAGGCCTACAAAGGCTGCGCAACGGCGAAGCACAGCTGGCTGTACACCCCAACTGCGGAACCAATTATGTCGTTTCGGGAATGGTTATTGGCAGTCTGGCATGGCTGGGGATGGTAAACAGCGGGGGTTCCATCAGGAAAAAATTGGACAGGCTGCCATTGATCGTCTCCCTAGTAACGGTTGGGCTAATCCTGGTCCAGCCCCTGGGACCTCTGCTGCAGCAAAAAGTGACGACAGATCCCAACCCGGGTGGTTTGTCTGTATACGAGATCACCCGTTTCATGAGACGCGGAATAAATATGCACCGGATTAAGACCCACATGTAGGCGGTCCAGCCGGGAATTTATTGGTATTTTTTTATTGGCCTGCAGCAAAGGAGATAAAAGAAATGGATAATAATCCAACCCATGAACGACAATTTGGTTTTACCACCCGCCAGCTTCATGCCGGCCAGGTTCCTGACCCGGTAACGGGATCCAGGGCAGTTCCTATTTACCAGACAACTTCTTATGTTTTTAAGGATACCGACCATGCCGCACGCCTTTTTGCGCTGCAGGAAAGCGGGAATATTTATACCCGCATCATGAATCCAACCAGCGACGTAATGGAAAAGCGAATTGCAGACCTGGAGGGAGGTATTGGCGGGTTGGCGGCCAGTTCCGGACATGCCGCACAGACCATGGCAATTCTGACGCTCTGCGGCCAGGGTGACCATATCGTATCCGCCTCAACCCTGTATGGGGGCACGTACAACCAGTTTGCATACACCTTCCCGCGACTAGGAATTGAAGTGACAATGGTTGATTCCAGGGATCCTGAAAATTTCCGCCGGGCTATCCGGCCAAACACCAAGATCATTTACGGTGAGACGCTGGGAAACCCGCGCATCAATGTATTCCCGTTTGAAGAGACGGCAAGAATTGCCAGCGAGAACCGCATCCCACTGATGATCGATAATACCTTTGCAACGCCTTACCTTTGCCGTCCTTTTGAATGGGGGGCAAATATTATTACCCACTCAACCACCAAATTCATTGGCGGCCACGGTACCTCCATCGGGGGCATCATCGTGGACGGTGGAAATTTCGACTGGGCAGAAAGCGGACGTTTCCCAAATTTCACCCAACCGGATGAGAGTTATCACGGCTTGAAATATGCCGACCTCGGTGCGGCGGCCTTCATTACCAAAGCGAGGGTGCAGATATTGCGCGATATTGGTGCCTCACAATCGCCCATTAATTCCTGGTTGTTCATTCAGGGTTTGGAGACACTCAGCCTGCGAATGGAACGGCATGTCAAGAATGCCAATGAGGTTGCCAGGTATCTTTCCACTCATAAACAGGTTGCCTGGGTGACTTATCCTTCCCTGCCGGGACACCCGGATCATGAACGGGCTAAAAAATACCTTCCCCTTGGGGCGGGGGCCATCCTGGGTTTTGGTATACGGGGGGGGTTGAAGGCCGGAAAAAAATTCATTGAAAACCTGAAGCTTTTCAGCCACCTGGCAAATGTTGGAGATGCAAAAAGCCTGGCAATCCATCCTGCAAGCACCACCCACAGCCAGCTTTCCGCTGAAGACATGGTATCAGCGGGGGTCTCCGCAGATTTTATCCGCCTGAGCATCGGCATTGAAGACATTGAAGATATCCTGTGGGATCTGGAGCAAGCGCTTGCCGCAGATTAATTACCGCGGCTATTCACCACGGAGGATATTCGTTTGCATCCAAGGACTGGTAGAAAGCTGGATTTTTGATTCAAATGGGCAGCCCGGATAACGTTGAAGCATTACCATTAATATACATTCTTCGCGGGGATGATGATCTAGCCGGGCGCAAATTTATTTCTGATACGCAAAAAAGCCTGGGTGATGCGGCATCGGTGGAGATGAACACCACCTATCTTGATGGAGCATCCTATAACGAAGAAGACCTGCGAAGCGCTGCATATTGCATCCCATTTCTCAGCATAAAGCGGCTGGTTATCCTTTCCAATCCATTATCCCGTCTGCCCGAAAGAAACACACAGGAACGGTTTCTTAAACTGCTGGATCAAATTCCAGGCACCAGCCTCATCATCCTGATTATTAAAGATACCTGGCGCTATAAAAAAAATAAATCCGGTGAATGGGAAATCGATTGGCAAATACTCAAGCCTAACCATTGGCTGGTGAAATGGTATCTGGCTGCCGGCAGCAGGGTAAAAATGCTCGATGTCAGGCAGCCCAGTCTTAAAGAAATGCCAGGCTGGATTCAAAAAACAGCACTGGACGGGGGCGGCCGTTTTGAACCGGCTGCTGCAGAAACCCTGGCGGATATGGCCGGTATGGATACAACCCTGGCATATCACGAAATAGAAAAGCTGCTTACTTATGTGGATAGAAAAAGGCCTGTAGCGGTTGGTGATGTAAAAAAGCTGACCGCTTCCGGAATGCAGTCCAATGTTTTCGACCTGGTGGATGCTGTCTCCGAACGGGATGCCGGGACAGCCGTGAAACATATGGAAATTTTATTGGAACAGGGTGATCCATCCAGCCTATTCTACATGGTGGTGCGACAGTTCCGCCTGTTGCTGCAGGCGCGGGAGATATTGGATGAAGGGGGGCAGGTGTCCAACATCCAACAGGAACTTAATCAACCCGCTTTCGTGGCAAATAAACTGCTGCGCCAGGCAAATCGGTTTTCCCTCAAAGAAATTGAAGAAATCTACCACAAATTGATCCTTCTCGACGAAGATATGAAAACCAGCCGGATTTCACCTGTTTTGGGAATTAACCTGCTGGTGGCAGAGATTTGTGCCAATTAGTGTCAAGATTCCGGGTAAAAAAACAGAAAACCTTACTGATTGCTTGATGTACCAGTAAGGTTTTTAATTAATGTGAATAGTTAGACAGGGTGCCGAATTAATCTCCCAGGACCTGGTCCCGCAGTTTACCCCACTTGAGGGCATCGGCAATACCTTGCTCGATGGATAATCCAGCTTCCCAATCCAGGTAGGCTTTGGCACGGTCGGCATTGGCATAAGCGCCGGCTACATCGCCCGGTCTTGGCGGGCATTCTTCTTTATTGATCTCCTGTCCGAATACCTTTTCGAATGCCAGCACCAGTTCGCGTACGGTGACGCCCCGCCCGGTACCCAGATTGATGGTGAGATAGCGGTCACTGGGATTAGCAGAGCGTTGAAACACCTGATCAAAGCGGGTGACAGCCTTGACATGCGCCAGCGCCAGATCCCAAACATGGATATAATCCCGGATTCCGGTACCGTCCCTGGTAGGCCAGTTTGTACCCGTAATCTGGAATTTATCCTGCCGGCCCAAAGCAGTGTCAACCAGTTTTGCCAGTACAAGGGTGGTTTCTTTAGCGTGAATGCCGGAGCGCATTTCAGGGTCTGCACCGATCGGATTAAAATATCGCAGGGCAATCCCTTGCAGGTCATAGGCTGTACAAAAATCACTTAACACCATTTCCATCATGTACTTGGTGCGGGCATAGGGGCTGGATGGTTTGAGGGGCGAATCTTCGCGCACCATAAAGCCTTCAACGCTGTCATAGATGGAGGCGGAGGAACTGAAGACCACCCGGGGATACCCCAAGCGTTTCAGGGTTCGGAAGAATTCCAGGGACTTGACCACGTTTTCCCGGTAATACTGGTAGGGTTTCTCTACAGATTCAGGGACACTGATCAACGCAGCGCAGTGGATGGTCGCATGGATATCCGGATGCTGGTCAAAAATTTTTTCTACGATGTGGGTATCTGCAATATCTGCTTTGTAAAAAATATGGTCGCGGGTGAATTCCTGCTTTCCGGTTATGAGTGAATCCAGGATGATTGGGGTATGCCCCTCATCCTTTAATGCGGAACAGATCGTACTACCAATATATCCTGCTCCACCGGTGATTAATATCTCCATTGGTCCTCCTCAAGCCGGTCAATTGCCATCCTGTACCTACAATACTATTTCCGGCACCAAACTAATTGATTATAGTCTAATAGGAGTATAGCCAATATGGTCAAATATTCAAGACGGATTCCTGCAGCTGGAGCAAGAATTATTTACCCGGGAGACGCGTCTATCAGGATAGGTATAAAAACAGGGGAATTTGCCAATTTGAAATGAAATTTTGATCATGCCGAAAATTTTGTACGGGTTTTATTCGCTGGAAAGATTTATCCTGGTTTGTTTGCACGGGATGAAGAAATCAGTCCTTCCAATCATCAGGCGTATTCACCTCCATTGATTGAAATCCACTGACCGGTGATATAGGCTGCCTTGTCGGAGCTCAGATATGCCACCAGTTCGCCAACTTCTTCAGGTTTACCCAGGCGCCCCAGGGGGACACGGTTAATATTTTCCTGCATGGCTTCTTTTGTCTGGATGAAGGTGTGCAGCATTTCGGTATCAATGAGACCAGGAGCGACTGAGTTGATGGTGATGCCGAAGGGTGCAATTGAGCGGAACAAGGCGAGGGTAATCCCATTAACGCCGGCTTTGCCGGCGGTATAGGAAATATCCCCGGAGTAGCTGCCCCGATGGCTAATTAAGGAACTCATATTAATGATGCGGCCCCATTTTTGCTGTTTCATGAAAGGCAGGACTGCTTTAATGCACAGGAACATGCTGGTCAGGTTAAGATCCAGGTAGCGGTGCCAGGAATCCAAATCCAGGCTGTCAATGGCATAGGGGGGGATAGAATGGGTGCCGACATTATTGACCAGGATATCGATCCTGCCCCATTGATCGGCCACCTCTTTTATGAAACCCTGTACCTGGTCGAAATCGGTTACATCTGCCTGGATGTAAATCAGGCGGCTGCCGCATGCCTTAACTGCGGCGATGGTTTCCCCGGCTTTTTCCTCTGGGGAAATATCCACCATAACAATATCTGCCCCGTGATTCGCCATGACCCGGGCGCATCCGGCTCCAATTCCCTGGGCGGATCCAGTGATGATACCAATCTTGCCTTTCAAATCAGACATCGTTTCACCTTGCCTTGAAGAGATTCCTTTATTGATATTTTATCCCTTCTTCAGGAAAGATCGGGGGGATTAATGGATGTCCTTTGCGCCCTAACCTTACAACTATAACCAGAATACATCCAGACTTAATCGTGATAATATAATATCCTTGTAAGTATTCGATCAAAACCAGCCAGGAAAAATTTACCTGGAGAAGGACCAGGAAAGAATGAAATCTTCTCAAAAACCGGTTGCCGAGGGATTTTTATACACAGACCAGTACCAGTTTACGATGGCCCAACTTTATTACCGCATGGGAATTCATGACCTGACAGCACAGTTTGACCATTATTACCGGTCCAATCCGGATTACGGAATCCACAAGGCGGGATACTCCATTAACGCTGGCCTTGAATGGCTGGTGGACTGGATGCAGGATGCCTGCATCACGGCACAGGACCTGGAAATGCTGCGCGCCCAGAAAAGCGCCACAGGCCAGCAGTTATTCGGGGAAGATTTTCTCAACTGGCTGCGGAAGAATGGTAATTTTGAAGGGATCGATTTGTTTTCAATCCCTGAAGGCAGGGTTATACACCCGAACGTGCCTCTAAATGTTGTGAAGGGGCCCCTGGCGAAAGCACAAATCCTGGAAACCCCATTATTAAATTATATGAATTTCCCCACCCTGATTGCCACCAAAGCTGCCAGGATCCATGACAGCGGCCGGGGACAGGTGCTGCTGGAATTTGGACTGCGGCGTGCCCAGGAAAGGGCTTCCATAAACGGTGTGCGGGCAGCATTGATCGGGGGGGCGGATTATTCCTCCAATGTGGGCGTATCCTCGGTGCTGGGGTTTCCCCCAAAAGGAACCCATGCGCATTCCATGGTGCAGGTATTTATGGCGATCGGTGGGGGTGAACTGGCTGCTTTCCAGGCCTATGCCGATATTTATCCGGATGACTGCCTGCTGCTGGTGGATACGATTAATACCCTGGAGAGTGGTGTTCCGAATGCCATCAAGGTTTTTGAGGATTTAAAGCGCAAAGGGCATAAGCCGGTCGGCATCCGGCTTGATTCGGGCGACCTGGCACATTTGAGTATTAAAACGGCAAAAATGCTGGATGATGCCGGCTTTCCTGAGACGAGCATTGTACTTTCCAACAATATTGATGAAATGGTAATCTGGCAGATCATCACCCAGATCCAGGATGAGGCAGAACGATACGGGGTTGACCCGGAAAAGCTGATCAAGAGACTGGTGTATGGGGTGGGGACCAGCCTGATCACGTCGGTAGGCGATCCCGCCCTGGACGGCGTTTACAAGCTGGTTGCAGTCCAGAAAAAGGAAGATTGGATACCCAGCATTAAAGTCTCCGAATCGATTGAGAAGACGATTAACCCCGGCTCCAAGCGGATTTGGCGGCTTTACGATGACCGCGGGAAGGCAATTGTCGATTTACTCAGTCTTGATACAGAGGACCCGCGCCAGATGGAATCGATTGATGTGCACCACCCCTCTGACCATACCAAGTACCGCTGCCTGGAGGCGAGCACTTTGAGCGAGATTGAACCGCTGCTGGTACAGATCCTGGACGCTGGCAAACCGGTCTATGAATTTCCGACCATCCAGGAAATCCGGGTAGTGCGCCAGAAGGATACAGACCGCCTGTACCCCGGCGTTAAAAGGCTGATGAACCCGCATACCTATCATGTCTCCCTGTCACAGGGATTGTGGGACTTGAAGCAGAACCTGATAACAAAACACACCAAAGGAAAGAACATATGATGAGAGTTGTACTGGATGGTATCGGCGGGGCAATCCGCATTGGAATGAAAATATTGGTTTCCCTGTTTTGGAGAGGCTGGAATAAAAATTGGGGGGCAATAGGGGATGAAGGCTCCAAGGTTATTGCAGGGGATGGGATCGTGCCGCAGCCCAAATCCCAGTTTACCTGCGGGATTGGGATCAATGCTCCGCCAAGGGAGGTATGGCCGTGGCTGGTGCAGATTGGCTGCCAGCGCGGGGGCTGGTACAGCTATGATCTGCTGGATAATGGCGGCGTTGCAAGCGCTGACAGGATCCTGCCGGAGTTTCAACAGCTGGCAGTGGGAGACCCGGTGTATGCCACCCGGGATGGAAAATTGAGTTTTCCGGTGGTTGAAATCCTTCCTGAAAAGGCGCTGGTTTTGGGGGGAACAATTGACACGAAAACAGGCAAAGGGGCCGTATACCGGGAAGCAGACATGCAGGCATATTTTAGCGGTGGAATGGCCTTTGCCGTAGAGGAACAGGCTGATGGAACCACGCGCTTACTCTTCCGGTCGCGCCAGGATTGGAATGAAGGAAATTTAAATAACCTGCTTTACGGGAGATTCCTTGAACCGATCGCCTATGAAATGACCAGGAAAACCTTGAAGACGCTCAAAAGCAGAATCGAAGCAGGTAAATAATCACGAAAAAACCGGATTCATTGATGACACATCCCGGAATATTCAGCCGGGATGTACTTTTTTTCTTTAATCCAGTTGTAAGGGGTCGTTATGCAGGCAATACCGGGAAATTTAATCTTCTACAACCGCAACCAATTCAATTTCCAGGCGGATGCCGCGCTCTTTCCAGGAGGTGCTGTCCTGCCGCATTCCGGTGTGGGGAGGGCGGTGATCTTCGAAATGCTTTTGCATGACTTCGAAGATGGCACCCATGTCTTCCTGGAAAAGGTAATAGGTATGGATGAGAACCACATCCTTGAACGATGCTCCGCCCTCCGCCAGGATGACCTTCAGGCACTGCAGGATGTGTTCGGTCTGGGCGGCCGGGTCATTTGGGGCGTAAACGCTGCCATCCAGATCGATCGGCACGCGCCCGGCGGTGTAGATGGTACTGCCGGCACGGATTGCAGAGGCGTAGCGGGGGGAGTTGAAAATGGACGCGGGGTTGATGATTTGCATGGTTGGGCTCCTTGGCTGGTACATATTCCTGTGTGAGCTATTTTCAGATATGAACCATTGATGTAAAAATTATTATAACTTTGATTTATCAAAAACATATGTCAGGTTGGTGCACGGGGCGACAAGCATGGCTGGCTGGCGGGTGTGGAATCCCGTGCCTTTATGGCGAAAGGAAAAAAAGGGTGATATTGATGCCACTATCTTCGAATTAGCCGCACCTCACATACGATTATTACGAATTGTGTTAACAACCGCGCCCGTTAGGATAAAATTAATCATCCATTTAAAATTGGAGGAAATCTTTGCATCACTGGGCTGATGATTCCATTTTTTACCATATCTATCCGCTGGGGTTTTGCGGAGCGCCGAAGGAAAATGATTTTACCTCCGAAGCGGTGCCACGGCTGGAAAAAATCTACGGCTGGCTGGACCATATCCAGTCACTTGGGGTAAACGCAATTTACCTGGGTCCTGTCTTCGAATCCGATGCGCATGGCTATGATACGGCGGATTACTGCCAGGTGGACCGGCGGTTGGGGGACAACCGGACCCTGGCAGCCCTGAGCGGCGAGCTTCATACCCGGGGTATGCGCCTGATCCTGGATGGGGTGTTCAATCATGTCGGGCGTCATTTCTGGGCTTTCCGGGATGTGCAGGAAAACCTGGCAAAGTCCCCTTACTGCAGCTGGCTGCACCGGATCGATTTCAGCAAGAAAAGCCCTTACGGGGATCCATTTGATTATGAACCATGGAGCGGCTATTACAACCTGGTTAAGCTCAACCTGCATAATCAGGATGTGGTCGACCACCTGCTGGGAGCGGTGGCGCAGTGGGTGGAAGATTTCCAGATTGACGGGCTTAGGCTGGACGTGGCCGACAACCTGCTTCCGGATTTCATCCGCCAGCTGTACACTTTTAGCAAGAACCTGCGCTCCGATTTCTGGTTGATGGGAGAGATCTACCATGGAGATTACAACTTGTGGACTAAACCGGGCATGCTGGATTCTGCAACAAATTATGATCTTTACAAAGCGCTGGTTTCCACCCACAATGACGAAAACTACTTTGAGATTGCCCATACCCTCAACCGTCAGTTTGGCCAGTACGGAATCTACAAGCACCTGGCGCTATACAATTTTGTTGATAACCACGATGTCAGCAGGATCGCCAGCGCATTAAAGAACGAGAAGCATTTTCCCCTGGTGTATCTGCTGATGTATACCAACCCCGGTGTGCCCAGCATCTACTACGGAAGCGAATGGGGCATACAGGGTAAAAAACTTCCGCACTCCGACGATCCCATGCGCCCCAGCCTGGACCTGTTGGAGATTAAGGCAGGTCCAAAGGCTCTGGGGCTGGAAGATCTAATAACCAGACTGTCTGTCATGCGGAATTCCATCCCGGCGCTGCGCTACGGGAACTACCAGCAGCTGGATGTCAGTTCCAGCCAGCTGGCTTACATGCGCCAGTGGCAGAGGCAATCTGTAGTGGCAGCTTTGAATTCCTCCCAGGAACCGGTACGCAGGCAGGTGCCGGTGCCGCTGCCAGAGGGAACATGCATGGTTGATTGGCTTCAGCCAGAGGTTGGTGCGGTGGTTACGGGAGGAAAATTGGACCTGGAGATTGGTCCAAATGAAGGAAGGGTTTTTTACACCAGGGGAGAATAATTTTGGGAGTGCGTATGCGGCACCTCCTGTCATAGGCCGGGAATCAGCGGGATCTTTCGGCTGGCTTGTCAGGTAATTTTTTATCACCGGCAAAGTTAATAGTCAGATCCTGGTGGTGGATTGAAGGGGATCAGGTATAGAAACCGGATTTTTACCGGTTGAAATCGTTCTATATCCTTCAATCCACCCTACGAAAACCACCCACCCGACGAAGATATGTTTGATGCGACAAGAGATAAAAAATTGCGGTGTGCTGGTCGGGTAATGGATTACTCTCAATGAGCAGGTAGGTAGACCGCGCAGTTTTTAGCCATCGCAAGGATGGTGTAGTCTGATTGATCGACTTCTTATTCGGTGAAGCGTTGGATCGCACGGGTGGAAGGAAGATGGTGGGTAGAATGTTCGTTGGTCGTCCTGCCAACAGGTTGTTCTACCCCAGATTCTACCCACCCTACGACAACTACGAAAAATAGCTGCTTTCATGGTCAGATCCTGGTGGTGGGTTGAAGGGGGACTATAAGAAATAATACGCATGGGGTGAGAAGAAAAAAAGGCCGGCATTTTGAGCCAGCCTTCCATGGAAAAGCGCCGTGATATAATTTCTGTGCCGAAGGTGGGAATCGAACCCACACTCCTTACGGAACACGATTTTGAGTCGTGCGCGTCTGCCAATTCCGCCACTCCGGCAATTGTAAATAAAGTATAACGAATATTATCCTGAGGGTCAAGAAAAATAATCGTATCGGGATGATATCGTGTACATGGAAAACCTGTCCCCAAAAACATCCTGTGAGCACCGTTCCTTGAGATGTTCCCGCGGATAAATTGGCATGGCTTAACTATTTTTGAACAGATTTGATGAGGAGTAATCTTTATGCGCCTGGGAATTATCGGACTGCCTCAATGTGGAAAAACCACGATCTTTAATGCTCTCACCCGGGGCAGCCAGCCAACCGGTTCTGTCTCCGGCAAGATTGAAGTGCACACTTCGGTCGTGGATGTGCCTGATGCAAGGGTAGACAGGCTGGTGCCTTTGTTTAACCCAAAGAAAACGGTGTATGCCAAGGTGACCTATGCGGACATTGCCGGCCTGGATGGCAGCGCTGGCAAGGCGGGAATTGCCGGTAACCTGCTCAACCAATTAACCCAGATGGATGGTTTTATACACGTGGTGAGGGTCTTTGAGAATGACATCGTTCCCCATCTTTCCGGCAGTGTTGATGCGCAGAGGGATTTGCTGGCGATGGACAGCGAGTTTATCCTGAACGATTTAATCAGCGTGGAGCGCCGCCTGGAGCGCCTTGATGAAGAACGGAAAAAAGGCGGCGGGCGGGATAAACTGGTTGTGGAACGCGATATTGCGCTGTTCCAGCGGTTTCACCAGGCTCTCGGGGCAGAAATTCCATTGAGGGATATGGATCTTAGCGAAGATGAACAGCTCAGCGTGGTTGGTTTTGGGTTCCTGACCTTAAAACCTGTCCTGGTGGTACTAAATATCGAAGAAAGCCAGTCTGAACCTGAGATTGTTTATCACCATAAATGGAGCAAGATCGTGTCCCTAAAAGGGAAGCTGGAAATGGAGCTTGCCCAGCTTCCGGTGGAAGAAGCACAGCTGTTCATGGCTGATTATGAAATCGAAGAATTGAGCCTGAACCGCATCATCCGCTACTCTTATGATCTGCTGGGATTGCAGTCTTTCTTCACGGTGGGACCGGATGAGGTGCGTGCCTGGACAGTCCAGCGCGGGGCAACTGCACCGGAGGCAGCCGGCAAGATTCACAGTGATCTACAGAAGGGGTTTATCCGGGCCGAGGTGATCCATTATAACGATCTGGTAGCACTGGGGGGGATGACAGAGGCGCGAGCCAAGGGAAAACTACGCCTGGAGGGTAAAGAATACATCGTTCAGGATGGTGATGTGATCACCATCCGATTCAGCAACTAATTTTTGTGGTTGAATTCCTGGCGTGGCCCGCAGGGCAGGACTTGCTTTGTGTCCTTACGCAATTCGGGCGGGTGTATCTTGGCGTCCCACTCAATCCGTTCGTACCACAGGCAAACACTGCGGAACTCCCTATGGTGCCAACCCAACGGGGGCTTCCCCTTCGGGGTCGAAGGCACTAGCTGCGTCGAAATAATTTCTCGAGCTTGTTAAGGCTCACCCGCGAGGATACATCCAGGCTGGCGGGGGAAACGGATACCATGCGATTGAAGCGCAGGACATAGGCATCGGTGTTTGGTTCAACCTCATTAGGTTTTAACTCCATGTAAGCGCCAATGCGCCCGTAATCCTCCCAGCTGCCGGTACGTTCCAGGATGGGGATGTAATAGGGGTGGCGGGCGATGCGGGTCATGCGCCAGGGGGTCTGCGGGGTGGCGTCATAAGGGACATCAATCTTTAGAAAATCGACATCAAAGGGCAATCGTGTTCGCAGAATCCTATCGGCGAAGAAACGGGTAAAATAGGCTGCCGTCGAAAAGTCGTGTTCGCGGGAATAGCTGAGGTAATCTTCATCCACATTGGGTAATTCCAGCGATACTGCCAGGGCGGGAATTCCCAGGGAGGCAGCCTCCATGGCTGCTCCAACTGTCCCGGAAATGGTGGTACTGTAACCGATGTTTTCCCCATAGTTGATGCCTGAAACCACCAGGTCCGGTTTGGCTGGCATGATCTCCAGAATACCGTGAAGGACAGATTGTGCGGGTGTTCCACCGACGGCATAAGTTTCCCATTCCTGGCTGCCTATCTGTAAATTGGTTGTCTTAATTTTTCCATCTGATGTTACCGGAAGACTGCGGGAGGTTCCGGAAGCCTGTTCGCGCGGGGCGGCAACTGTGACAAATCCCAGCTCTGAGAGCGCTTCTGCCGCTGCCCAAATTCCAGGGGATTGGATGCCATCGTCATTGGTTAATAAAATCTGTGTTCTTTTTGTATTCATACTCAAAAAACCTCAAAATAGTGTGCCTTACAGACCTTTACCAGGATGTCCTGTTGAATGATACCATTTAGAATCCCGATAAATAAAAATTTGAGTGGTTACGAAACCGCTCCGCGTTTGTTTCAAGACATCTCGGCTGCCCGCTGAAAGGACATTATTTCAATTCCAGTTCCACGCGCGCCTCTGGACAATTGTACCTTAAAACAATGGCTTGCTCCTTCACCGGCGGGGATTTTCCATTTCAGGATAAACCCAGGATACACAAAAAGCCCCAGTTATAAATATATGTGTTATACTCATCCATCGTGCTATAGAAGTGGGCATGGTTTTGGAGTTAATTCACACATTTTGTTGACAGACTTGCCAAAACAAGGCAAGTTTTTATTTTTTATAAGGATAAACACTTGAATACATTTACTCAATTTGGCTTAAAACCGGAAATCTTAAAGGCGATCGAAAAAATCGGTTATGAAGAGCCAACAGAAATTCAAAATAGAGCCATCCCGGCCTTGCTGGATGGAAAGGATATTCTGGGGAGAGCCCAGACGGGAACAGGAAAAACGGCTGCATTTGCTTTACCCATTCTGGAAAGAGTTGATCCGCAGGTAAAACAAATTCAGGCATTGGTGATGACCCCAACCCGGGAACTTGCGCTGCAGGTGGCCAAGGCTTTCAGCCAGTATGGACAATACCTCAATATCAAGGTTTTACCAGTTTATGGCGGACAATCGTACACCCCCCAGCTCAAGAGCCTTAAGGACGGTGTCCAGATTGTTGTAGGAACGCCGGGACGAATTTTGGACCTGGTAAAAAAGAAAAAAGTCATGCACCTGGACCAGGTCAATTTCCTGGTGCTGGATGAAGCCGATGAAATGCTGGCAATGGGTTTTATAGAAGAAGTGGAAGAGATCATCCGCCTCACACCGGATGACCGGCAGACCTCACTTTTCTCTGCAACCCTTACAAAATCGATCCTTAATTTAGCCGGGCAGTATCTTCACCAGCCACAGGAAATCAGCATCCAGGGAAAACAGGTGACTGTGGAGCAAACTGAACAGAGGTATTACCTTGTGACAGAAAAGGATAAGGTACAGTCCCTTGTGCGTTTACTGGAGACTGAGAAGGTTGAAAATGTCCTATTGTTCACCCGCACAAAAATCAGGGCCTCTGAACTTTCTGATACCCTGACGAGTATGAATTATGCGGTTGAAGCGCTGCACGGCGACTTGAAACAGGCTGAGCGGGAAAAAGTAATGGAACGATTCCGCAAAGGGCTGGTCACCATCCTGGTGGCAACAGACGTGGCAGCACGGGGTTTGGATATCCAGGGTGTCTCCCATGTGATTAATTATGATGTTCCGCTGGATGCCGAGGGGTACGTGCACCGCATTGGCAGAACCGGCAGGGCCGGAAAGAGCGGGATTGCAATTACCCTGGCAGTTCCGGGAGATAAACGCCGGATGGGCGCCATCGAGCAGTACACCAGGAAACCCATCCCGCGGGCGGAACTTCCAAGCATCAAGGATATTCATAAAAGGCGCAACGACCATTTCGTTGAGCGAATTGTCTCCCGCCTGGCGATGGATGATCACCACTCAGAACAAGAACTCGTTAAACAAATTATGGAGTTTGGTTACACACCAATGGACATTGCCGCAGCGGCAATCCAGCTGTCCCGCCAGGGTGAAAAACAGCACACCATGGAAGAAATCCGGACACCAGTTGAAAGTTATGGGCGGAATCGCGATTCGATGCCATCCAGGCAAAAAACAGGCAAATGGAAAAGCCCCCGCTTCACACAGGAAAAAGGGATGGTGCGTCTTTCCATCAATTTAGGGAAAACAGACAGCATTCACCCGGGGAATATTGTCGGGGCAATTGCCAACACAACCGGAATTCCCGGTAGCGCCATTGGAGCAATTGATATTCAGAAAAAGATGACCTTTCTGGATGTTTCTGAGCAGTATGTCGGGGATGTGCTTTACCAGATGCGCAACTGGAAGATCAAAGATAAATCTGTCCAGATCCAATCTGTTTAGGATGGGAATAAAAAAATAAAAGGCGGCCAATCTGGCCGCTTTTTTTTGTGCCCCCGGCAGAACTCGAATCTGCAGCCTTTTGCTCCGCAAGCAAACGCTCTATCCATTTGAGCTACGAGGGCGTGGTTGGTTTATGGATGATTAATATACCGCGCCAGGGATAATCCGTCAAGGAAACTGGAGACAACCTGGTCCTGATATTAGATCCAGCTGCATCCATTGGTAAATCCAGGATAAACTCTCCCTTCCTTGTGAACATCATCCTGGTTTGATATCCATCCGGAATATAAAATAGATTAAAATATGATTAATAGTTGGTCGAATTAAAAAAATCTTCCGGTGAGGTTCATATGGAAAAATCCAATAATCCAATGCGCGCTTCCAGAACGCTTATTATCGGAGTCATGGCAGTGCTGCTGACCCTGAGCCTGGTGCTGATTATCCAGGCGGTCACCCAGTCTGGAGAACCGGTTGAAACCGAAGAGGTGGATGTCCTGGCAAACAGCACTAACAAATGTGTCCTCTGCCATCGTGATGAATCTCCTGGTATTGTCAAACAATATTCTGACTCTACGATGGCGGCAGCCGAGGTGGCGTGTGAAGATTGCCATGAAGTGCAAGAAGGATATCCCGGCTCGGTTGCCCATGCAGGAACCAACGTCCTTGCATCTCCGACGACAGCCAAGTGTACGACATGCCATGAAAAGCAGGTGGCAGAATTTAATCAGAGCCGTCATGGCTTACCAGCCTATATTGCAGTTGAAGGAACGGAAGGACTCAGCCAGGATCTGATGGCCTTGTATGAACAGATCCCGGAGGGCGGGTATGCACCTGATAAATCACGCAATGCGATTGCGGCACTGGAAGGGGACGCCCTGACAGGTTTTACCTGCAGTGCATGCCATAATATTGGAAAACCAGCCGAGGATGGATCGGTTGGCCAGTGCCAGATGTGCCACCTGCGCCATGAATTTTCACTGGAACAGGTGCGCAAACCCGAAACCTGCAACTTCTGCCATATTGGTCCGGATCACCCGCAATACGAGATCTACACAGAGTCTCCCCACGGCATTGCTTACCACACCATGGGTTATGAGTGGAATTGGGAAGCTGAGCCAGGTACGCTTACGGTTGAAGACTTCCCAGCAGCCACCTGTGCCATTTGCCATATCAGCGGTTTTGGCGCAACAGCAAGCTCGCATGATGTGGGTGAACGCCTGTCGTGGTACCTTTTTGCTCCGATCAGCTCCAAGCGGCCTGCATGGGAGGAAAATACCGGCCGTATGCAGGGAGTTTGTATTGAGTGCCATAACCAGAATTTCATTAATGATTTTTACCAGTCTGCCGACCTGGCTACGGAAAGAGTTAACGAGCTCGTTGTGGAAAGTGACCAGATCTATGGTGAATTAAAAGAGAACCAGTTGTTAACCGACGCTCCATTTGATGAGCCGATTGATTATGAGTATTTTGAATTGTGGCATCATTGGGGACGCACCACGAAATTTGGAGTTTGGATGCAGGGCCCGGATTATTCCCAGTGGCATGGCGCCTATGAAGTGCTGCACTCACTGGCAGAGCTGCGTGAAATGGCAGCCCAAAAGCTGGCGGAAGCCGGATTGGAATGACCCCATGTACCATTTAGCCGCCATATTTCCTGGGATCCGAAGGATCCCCGTCCCGTTTTCCCGTGACCAGGTGATGATGCTCATGCTGTCTTTAAACTTCCTACTTTTGAGTGTTGAAACATACCTGGCACATCTGGTCAGCGGGACGATCGTAATAAATGAGTGGATTCCCATCCTGTTCAGCCCGGCAGCCGGGGTGGTGTTACTCTTAGCGGGGATTCTTTCCTTCCGCAAGAGGAACCTGGCAGTAATCCTGGCGAACCTGGTTTTCATCGCCAGCATAGTGGTTGGCTTGTTGGGAGCATATTTCCACCTGATGCGGGCGATTTTACCGGATGCCCCGGCAGGGCAGCAGGCATCGATTCCGCTGTTTATCTGGGCGCCTCCCATCCTGGCCCCTCTGGTTTACGTTCTAATCGGGTGGATCGGGGTCAGCACGGTATGGACCGAAGAACCAGCTGACAGCGGAAAACTGGTGCTTAATGGGGAAAAAACGATACAAATGCCTTTCAGCAAAACGCGGGCGTTCTTTTTTTTGACCAGTATCGGCTGCTTGTCAACGGTAATCAGCAGTGTCCTGGACCATTCACGGACAGATTTTTCCAACGCCTGGCTATGGGTGCCGACGATCGTGGGTATCTTTGCTGCCACGGTGGCGTTTGTTTTGGGGTTATACGAAAACCCGACCCGGGCGGATTTAATCACTTATTTTTGTGCAATGGTCCTGATGATATTAACCGGGGTGATGGGTTTATACCTGCATATACAAATTGATTTGACCAGCCGGGGTGAAGTGGTCGTAGAGAGATTGATTCAAGGGGCGCCTTTTATGGCCCCCATGCTGTTTGCAGATATCGGGGCTATTGGGATCATTGCGCTGCTGAATCCGGAGAAGGTGTCCAGGGAATAATTATTATTGAGGTTCTGGTATATCTCAACAATTAATGTCACTGCAGCATTACTTTAACTAGATTTTGCTGCAGTTCTTATTTTGGATTGTCTTATTTTTGAATCCACCCATAAAAATTGGATTTTGGGAGGAATCTATCGCACCGGAGTCTCTCCTATTGGAGACATCACAACCGTAAGGATTTCCCAGGCTGCTGACTTGGTCTCAATTGGAACCGAACTATTTGATGCAGGGATCCGGTATTAAATTTATCCATAAACCCCCTGGATATAAATAATCTCATTCTTGATTACGACCAAGATTTTTTATGTGACATTTGACTGCTGCCGAACAGGTGGTGCATGATATAATCATATTCATGATATCGAATATAATAATAGAATCAAAACCAGATGTGAATCCCTTGGATTCACAAGCCCAAACGTTCAAGTTGCTCGCCCATCCAGTGCGTATTGCCATACTGAATATTTTGCAACATGGAGAACACTGTGTTTGTCACATGGAAGCCCACCTGGGGCTGCGCCAGGCATATATCTCGCAGCAGCTTTCCGTCCTGCGCGAAGCCGGATTAATCCAGGACCGGCGAGATGGCTGGAATATCTTCTACCGGGCCGCCGATGAACGTATCTACGATGTGCTTAGTACGATGCGGCAAATTACCGGGCAGGAACTACCTGAAGTGATGAAACCTGAGGTGGTGTGCACCTGTCCAAAATGCAGCACCCAGGATGGTGTGGGTTCGAAATAGCCCTTTTTTTATGCCCTTTATATGCAATCTATTGAATATTATTGAAGGAGAATGACATGGTGAATATTAAAGTACTTGGATCAGGCTGTAATAACTGTAAACAAGTGGAAATAAATGCCCGGAAAGCTGTTGAAATACTTGGTATTGAAGCTGAAATTGAAAAAGTAACGGATCATGCTGAGATTATGAAGTGGCCGATTCTTTCGACCCCCGGACTAGTCATTAACGATAAACTGGTTTCCGCTGGACGGATTCCCAGCGAAAAAGAAATTACCGGCTGGCTGACTGCGTAATTTATTAAGGGCGGATTATTTTTTATATCCGCCTTTAATTGTGCCTTTATGCTATTCAAAACTTTGAATATGAATGAAGAGGAGATTAACATGATTCCTTTTTTAGAAATAAAAGTAGATAAATTTACCTTTCGCGTGGATCCGACCTGTTTCTTTAATAGTGAAGGGGTTTGGGTACGGGTGGCGGGAAACCGGGCGCGACTCGGTCTCTCGGATTTCCTTCAACAGCGCAGCGGGGATATCGCCTTCGTGGAGGTAAAACCGGAAGGAAGCCTCGTGTCATTTAATGGGGCGTTTTCTACGATTGAAACCATCAAGGTGAATATCGACTTATCTTCGCCCGTTACCGGTAAGGTTGTACTTGTGAACCCGGCTCTCGAAAATACCCCGGAAGTGATCAACCAGGATCCTTTTGGTGAAGGCTGGATATGCGAGGTGGAATTGAACGAATGGGAGGCCGACCAATCCCGTTTATTGGATGCAACGGCTTACTTCGAACTGATGAAACGAGAAGCGGAAGATGAGGTCAAAAATATATGATCAAATCCATACAGAAAATTGTCATTGTACCATGCAGCGGCATCGGTAAATCGTACGGGACCGTCTCCCGGGTGGCTGCCTACCAGGTTACGGATGAAGACCGGCCAGATCAGACCCAACTTATCCCATTAGCCTTGCTGGTCATGGGTGATGAAGCAACCCGAAAAATCCTGGCCGAAAGCCAGGCTGTCACGATTGACGGCTGCAAACTGGGCTGTGCCGCGAAAATGGTCCGGCAAAGCGGCGGGCAGGTAGCACGGGAATTTGCCGTTCTGGATGTTTTTCGCCGTTACCGTGATTTCAAACCGCAGGGGATTGCGGAGCTAAACGAAGGGGGAGAAAAGCTGGCAGATGCTTTAGCCAAAGAAATTGATGCTGTGGTGGATGAATTATCGAATTCCAAGGAAGGAGATTCTCATGCCTGAACTGCAACAAAAAAAAATCGGCATCATTGCCTGTTCAGGGGAGGAGCTCCCCGAAGGAACCGTTACCCGCCTGGCGGCATTACGGGTGCTGGAGCAGCTGCGGCCCAGCGATACGGTCACCATTTGCCTGCCGCTCTTCCTGGCTGGCGGTGAAGGAGACCGGGCGTTTGCGAAGTTCTACCCGACCATTGCCATCGATGGCTGCGAGAAACGATGCGCTTACCGCGGAACGGAACAGTATTCGAACCGGCCAGCAGTTGGCATCGTGGTGAGTGATTTAATTACCCAGGATGGCCTGGAGCAACCCGTTGGACGGCGTAAACTGAATGCAGCCGGGATGCAGGCGGTGGAACGCACAGCTGACCTGGCAGCCAACAAAGTTGACGAGCTGCTTGGTAAATCTTGGAGCCGGCGGGAAGGCAGGTTTGATGGTCCGCAGGCGCCAGCGCAGGAAGAAGGGGCTGCCACCTGCTCGTGCGGTTCGGGTATCCCCATTCAAAAAGTGCAGGTTAATGGGCAAGAAATGTCCCTGGTGGCTTTACCTTTGATCTTCCAAAACCTCTTCCAGCAAGGAAGAATCCCGGGTAACGACGTGGCAGACGAAATGATGGCGATGGTCAAAATTTACAATGAGATCAATCCTGAAATAGAAGCAGATGTCAAAGTGGTGGTAATCGAGGCATATGCCGGTTACTTCCGCAAACAGGAGGGGGAAGCATGAGCCAGACTGCGACCTATCAAACAGTCGTTACCTGGAAGGAGGCGCATTGGGGCCACATTGTCATGGGCAATGGCCCTGAAATGGATTTTTCTGCCCCGCCGGATGCGCAGGGGCATGCGGGGGTATTGACTCCTGAAGATGCTTTTATAGCTGCTGCCAACACCTGCATCATGATGATGTTCGTCTGGGCAGCAGAACGGTTCAGGCTCAAGCTGCTCTCCTATGAGTGCAAAACGGAAGGCACCAAACTGATTGAGCTGGACAGGACTGAGATCTTCACCCACCTACGTTTCTGGCCGGTGATCCGGATTGCAGCCGGTGACGAAAAGCCAGAAATTGTGTACGCGAGAACATTGCGCGCTTTGCAAGCAGCGCAAAAGTACAGCCTGGTTGCCAACTCGGTCAAATCCGAGATACTTATTGAACCACAGATTGAAATTGTCCCGTAGATCTATTTCTATTTAAGATGCATTTGGTTGAAATCGTTCCCGTAACGGAATTATTTGGCCAGGTTAGTAGCATATCCAACACGGAGATGATGAAAGGGTATGCGCGGCATGGCGGTGTCCCTGGTTGTCCAGCTGGATGGTTATGGATCTGTTTTGGCTCAAAGGGGGTATTAATGTCAGGGCTACCCGGAAATCATGGCAGGCCTTATTCGAAAGGTCCTAGCAAATATCCTGACTTGCTTTTCCGACAATCACCTGATCTTTATACAACCGTTTCTGCAGCCAGAAGGCCACGCTAACCAGACCTATCATCACGGGCACCTCCACCAGCGGGCCGATCACAGCGGCAAATGCCTGCCCGGAATTAAGGCCAAAGACCGCCACCGTCACTGCAATAGCCAGTTCGAAGTTGTTGGAAGAGGCAGTGAAGGAAAGGGTAGTGGTCTGCTTGTAATCCGCACCTACTGCTTTTCCCATCATAAAACTGATCAGGAACATGGTTACAAAATAGATCACCAGCGGGATCGCAATGCGCACCACGTCCATTGGGATGGAAACGATCAGGTTACCCTTGAGACTGAACATCACCAGGATGGTGAAGAGCAGGGCAATGAGGGTTATAGGGCTAATTTTTGGAATGAAAGTCTTGTAATACCACTCTTTGCCTTTCACCCGGGTTAATACCATGTTTGTAATAAAACCAGCGATGAATGGGATGCCAAGGTAAATAAAGACAGATTTAGCAATCTCACCAATGGTAATTTGGACCGCAATGCCCTGCATTCCAAACCAGGTTGGTACCACCGTAATAAACACATAAGCATAGACGCTGTAGAACAACACCTGGAAGATGCTGTTAAACGCTACCAAGCCGGCTGCATAATCTGTATCTCCTTTTGCCAATTCGTTCCAAACGATGACCATGGCAATACAGCGCGCCAGGCCAATCATAATCAGCCCGACCATATACTCAGGATAGTCGTGCAAAAAAATGACTGCGAGCAGGAACATGAGAATTGGGCCAATAATCCAGTTTTGTATTAATGACAAACCGAGCACCTTCCAGTCGCGGAAGACCTTGCCAAGCTCATCATAATGGACTTTTGCCAGGGGCGGGTACATCATCAGAATTAATCCAATGGCAATGGGGATGTTTGTTGTCCCAACTGAGACGGCTGCATTGAAGGACTCTACAGCATCGGGGAATAGGTAACCTATGCCTACTCCTATTGCCATTGAAAGGAAGATCCAAAGTGTCAGATATCGGTCTAAAAAAGACAGCTGCTTGGTGACGCTTGTATTATCCATAAATAAACTCTCCTAAATTGATGATGATTTGGCGGCGCTGGCATTCTGACAGGATAATTTCGGGTCCATACCGGGGTTGCACTGTGGACAAGGGCAGTTGGGAACTGGCCTGGTGGATAATGATTGCAGATCTTTTGGATTGCTTCCAAGGAGGCGGGCAGCTTCTTCCAGGACGCCAACTACTCCAGGCTGCTGAAGTTCATAATAAATATTCCGGCCATCACGATGGGTTGTAACCAAGCCAGCTTTACGCAATACCATCAAGTGCTGCGAGATACTTGCCTGGCGCATACCGAGGACAGTTTCCAGATGGCAAACACAGGCTTCCTGTCCAGCAATCACCATGAGGATTTGAATCCGGGCCGGTTGACCGATTATTGAAAACAATCGTGAAATATTTTCTTCTATGTTTATTGAAAAGGATATATTCATCATCACGAATATATTATATCAATAGAACTCATCATTCGCAATGCACACCGGAACAGTACCCGATATTTTTAATGATACATATGGCGAAGAATGGGAATTACTTCCTGTCATGGTCAATGAATCTCGTCCAGGATAATCTGGCAGAGGTTTCCCATTGATATAAGCATAGTAAAATAGGTGAAGCTTAAGTTTTGGTTAAGAAGACCTTTACATGCAGAGCTTATAAGAGCGGAATGAGGTAAAAATGGCAGAATTCGAAGCGGTAATCGGGCTGGAAACCCATATTCAACTCAATACATCATCCAAAATTTTCTGTTCCTGCAGTGCCGATTCGTGGAATTCACCACCCAACAGCAACATCTGCCCGGTTTGTACCGGTCTTCCCGGTGTGTTACCGGTGCTGAATGGAGAGGTGGTTGAGAAAGCGGTTTTATTGGCTGAGGCAATGGGGGCAAACGTACAATCTGAATCCTTCTTCGACCGCAAGAATTATTTCTATCCCGATCTGCCAAAAGGCTACCAGATTTCACAGTATGACCGGCCCATTGCTGTCGGCGGATACCTGGAAGTACCCATGCCAGAAGGGTACTCCCGCCGTGTTGGTATCCATAAGCTGCACATCGAAGAAGATGCCGGCAAGACAAAAAATGCCGGCGGAAAACGCTGGGTGGATTACAACCGTTGCGGCGTGCCGCTGGTGGAAATGGTAACAGAACCAGATATCCGCAGCGGGGACGAGGCAGCTCAATACCTCATTCGCCTGCGGCAGCTTTTACGGTGGATCGGTGTATCCGAAGCGGATATGGAGAAAGGACACCTGCGCTGCGACGCAAATGTTTCCATCCGCCTAAAGGGTGAAACTATTCTCAATACAAAGACAGAAATCAAGAATGTCAATTCAATCGACGCCGTACGCGAGGCGATCGGGAAAGAAATTGAACGGCAGACCAAAGAGGTAGAAGCCGGGCATCGCATTGAATCCTGGACGCTGGAATGGGATGATGATAAGGGGAAACTTAAGAAAATGCGTTCCAAGGAAACTGAAGCAGATTACCGCTATTTCCGCGAGCCGGATTTGCTGCCGCTGCAGGTAAGTGATGCGTGGCACCAGAAAATCCTGGCTGGGCTGCCCGAACTGCCCCTGCAAAGGCGGCAGCGCTTTTGCGAGGCGTATCACCTGCCGGTATACGATGCAGATATCTTAACCGGTGAGCGGTCCCTCTCTGATTATTACGAACAGGCGGTCAGCGCCTACGGGGGAGACCCCAAAAAAGTTTCCAACTGGATGATGAATGATATCCTGCGCATGCTCAATGAATTAAATCTCACGGCGGATTTGTTGAAGGTGACTGCAAATTACCTGGCTGATATCCTGAAAATGGTGGATTCCAATACGATAAATAACGCCACGGCAAAGACTTTACTGCAAAAAATCCAGGAAAGCGGAAAAGCTCCGAGGAAGATTGTTGAAGAGGAAAGCCTGGGTGTGGTCAGCGATACCGATTCAATCAGAAGGGTTGTGAGCGAGATCCTGGCGGAAAACCCGCAGGAGGTGGCTGCCTACCGGGCGGGCAAGGAATCCTTGCTGGGCTGGTTTGTCGGGCAGGTGATGCGCAGGACACGTGGTAAAGCCGATCCAAACCTGACCAACCAGCTTTTGTGGGATTTGCTGTCAAAAGAAGGCTGACCGGAATTTCCAGCGGAATCTACAAATTCTCAGCATGATTGGAGGGCTGACCTGATGCAGATTTTCCTGGTAACGGGAAGTATAGCGTATCGTCACATCAAATGGGGGTTTAAGATCCTATGGTTTTCAATGCTTGCCGACTTATAATGCCTGTCCAACCCTTACTGCAAGAGAGAATTCATGGGTGAAATTGCTGCCCTGTTAACGTCTTTTTGCTGGGCGTTCAGCGGGATCTTCTTTACGGCTGCCGGAAAAAAAGTCGGCTCCCTACCGGTAAACCGAATCCGGTTGATGCTGGCTTTAATTTTGTTCCTGCTGACCCACCTGATTTTTGAAGGCAGCCTGATACCACTTGATGCAGGGAAGGAGCGCTGGTTCTGGCTGGCCTTATCGGGAATTTCCGGCCTGGTCATCAGCGATTCCCTGCTTTTCCAGGCGTTTGTGTTCATGGGGGTGCGCATCCCGTTCCTGATCATGGCGACTGCTCCGGTGATAGGCAGTATGATTGCCTGGATATTCCTGGGGGAGAACCTGAGCCCGGGTGTAATTGCCGGGATAGGCCTGACCATAAGCGGGATTTCAATTGTGGTGATGGAACGCGGAGAGGGAAACCTGGCGGCGAATAACCGGCGCAGCTATGGGCTTGGGATCCTCTGTGCATTTGGAGCAGCTGCAGGCCAGGCTGCCGGACTGGTACTGGCAAAGCTGGGGATGGCAGGGGACTTCTCTGTTCTCTCCGCGGTGACGATCCGGACAGTGGTTGGCTTTGTCACGATCTG
>Ga0209254_10000378_pt1 | contig 35228 bp, 29 predicted proteins | sample FrelakmetDIP11DI_FD_187148 | JGI IMG/M metagenome (GOLD analysis project Ga0209254, IMG submission 187148) | Freshwater lake sediment microbial communities from the University of Notre Dame, USA, for methane emissions studies - DIP11 DI (SPAdes)... | ecosystem: Environmental > Aquatic >... | reverse complement strand
GACACCTCCAACGTCTCGGACCAATGTTGCTGCAATCTCAATGCTTGCAGACCGAGCTATGAGGGTCCCCCTTTCTTTGCTGGGTATAGCTGACTACAGCCCCCGGGCCATCTGGGCCTGGCGCTCCGCCTCGATGGCATCGGCGATGTAGGCGAGCGACAGGCCGAATTCGCGGGTCCAGGACAGCTCGATGTGCCAGGTATCCGCCGGCCGCCAGACGTGCAGGGCCCGCCCCTCGCCCCGGCGGATGGAGGCCAGACGCCGCCCCGGTGTGGTTGCCTGCTCGGGGAAGCGGCTCTGGTCCTCGCCAGCGCCATACTTCTCCCGCAGCAGGGCGTAGATCTCGTCGAAGCGCAGCTGGGTCGCGACCCGGTAGCTGCGCACCACCTTGTAGATCCGCCCCCCGAAGGCGAGCACATAGATCTGGTCCACGTCCTCCGGGAAGACCAGGGCCAGGCTGTTGCCCTCGGTCTCCCGGGCCAGGGGCTGGGGGGTCGACTGGAGCAAGGGGTTCACGTCGCCCCCCAGGCAGTAGCGCCCGAAGACCAGTTTGAGGCAGGGGTCCTCGGCGGCGCCGCCCCTCGGGGCCAGGGCAAACCCCAGCGCCAGCAGGAACAGCGACACCCAGGCGAGGGCCCGCGGACCCAGTCGTCCTCCCATGGTGCCAAGTCTCTCCTTTGGGTCGCGCGACAGGCCAGGCCGCCGTTCCGGCCAGTCGGGGACTGGAATGGGGTCCAACCCGGCGCCCTTCACTCGAACTGGATGGCGAGATCAGCTATCCCGAGGGGCTCCCGGGCATCGTCCTCGACCGGCGACACCGGCAGCCGCTCCAGCCGCACCTCCGCCTGCCACAGGCGGGTCATGAGCCCGTGGGTCCCGACCGGGCAGCCGCTGGTCCAGAAACGCTCAGTGCCCGGGCGTTGGGGGGAGGCGAGGAGCCCGAGCGACTCCAGGCGCCGGCGCACCTGACGCGCCACCGCGGCCCCGGAGTCCAGCACGGCCACCTCGGGACCGGCCAGCCGGCCGATCAGGGGGATCAGGTGCGGATAGTGGGTGCAGCCGAGGACCAGGGTGTCGGCCCCGCGCTCCAGCAGGGGCCGGAGATAGTCGACGAGGAGGGCACGCGTGTGGTCCCCGTCCAGGTCCCCCTCCTCCACCCGTTCCACCAGGCCCGGACAGGGCTGCAGCAGGACCTCCGCCCCGGTCCCCACCCGCTCCATGAGCACGCAGAAGTTATGGCTCTCCAGGGTCCGCCGGGTAGCCAGAACGCCGATGACCCCGGATCGGGTCTGGGCCACCGCCGGCTTGACCGCGGGCTCCATGGCGACGATGGGCACCGGATAGCGGGACCGCAGCAGGCGCGCCGCCGCCCCGGTGGCAGTGTTGCAGGCGACCACTACCGCCTTGGCCCCCTGCTCCAGCAGGAATTCGGTGATGGCCACCGCCCGGGCCTCGATGACCTCCATGGGCTTGTCGCCATAGGGGGCATGACCGGAGTCCGCCACATAGAGCAGGTCCTCGCGGGGCAGCTCCCGGCGGATCTCCCGGAGCACCGAGAGCCCTCCGACCCCGGAGTCGAAGACCCCGATGGGTTGGTTGGCGTGGGTCTGGGTGTGGTGGCCGGCCATGTGGGCGGGAATGATACATGGGTCGCGGTCCGCGGTGGTATTGCGATGGGCGACGGCCGTCTCAAAAAGGCCAGCGGCGCCTCCACATCGAGCGCCTTTTTAACCCGGCCCCGGAGGCTGCCCTAACCGGACGCTGCCCAGAAACAGACGCCGGCGGCGGACCTCGCCCGCCGCCGGCGTCACTCGGCGCCTGAACCGGGTTCAGGACGCCTTCTTGTAGTAATGCATGGCCTCAGTATCCCGGTAATGGACGTCGGTCCAGCACTTGGGCATGGGCTCGTTCGAGGGGAAGGCCAGCTCGCTCTTGTCGAAGCTCTCCGGGTCCTGGGCCTCCTCCCCGTAGTGATAGCGCCCGATCACGGTGCCATGCATGGGGTTGAAGAGGTCCCGCAGACTCAGGACCTCGATCATCTTGCCGGTGGTTGTGTGTTTGAGGAACATGGTATCGCCTCCGTCTGTGATTCGCCTTTGTCTCCCACCTTCAGTATGGCACCCGGCCCCGGGGCCACAAGCACGGGGACCTGATCCATCTCCATGGATCGAAGGGGGTAGCTCGACGGCCCCCGCCGCGTGCTCAGAAGTTGTGACAAATCTACTGCGCGCCCCGATCGCCGCGTCGCGCGCTCGTTCGCTCCTCGCCTATCGACCTGATATGTCTCGTCGCTCACTGCGCGGCTCCTTGCGCCCTCGATGGGAGCGGGGGCTGCTCGCGACGACTTTTCACAAACTCTCAGGCCCCCTGCCCGGCCCACTCCTCCGGCGTCAGGGTCTTGATAGAGAGTGCGTGCAGCTCCCCGCTCGCGATCTGCGCCTTGACCGAATCCATCACCAGGCGCTGCCTCTTGATGGGCGTGAGGCCCGCGAAGGCCTCGCTCACCACCACCGCATCGAAGTGGCTGCCATCCCCCGTCACCCGCACCTGGGCGCCGGGGATACTGGCGTGGATGAGCTGCTCGACGGCTGAGGTTTCCATGCTGATCTCCTCTGTTTGGGCCGGGTGTTGTCCACCGGCATCGGTTAGGGGGCTGGCGGCAAGGTTGGGTGTGAGGGCGCTCAAGGCAAGGAAGCCGCCGCGCACAAGGTCCCACCAAAGGACCTCTTAAATTCGCCGCCGCGCGGACAAAGTTCGAATTACGATCCAAGGTGGCAACCCTGGCGCGTCAGCCGTCATATCCTCCTCGTGCAGCCGCCGCACCCGCTCCAGCTGCTCCCCCAAGTAACACCAAGGCATTGAGCACCTCGTTCTGCGTTCATGATGGCCGGGGACGAGGTACGCAGCTCACGCGGGACCAGGCGCCGCGGCGGAGCGGGCAGCCAGAGTCGCGGCGGAGAGCCAGATCAGGGCCGGCTCGTCCGAGCGGCCCAGGTCCCCATCCTTGAGCATCAGTACCCCGTCGGTGACCCGCCAGGCCGCCACGCCCCCGTCGACCACCGGCGGCGTCATAGGTCCCGTGCCCCCTTCGCCGAGGCGAGCCACCCGCCGCTCCACCCAGCCGCGGATGCGGGCGTGATAGGTCCTCGGATAGAGAACCTTCACGGCACTCAGGCGCCCCTGGTCGAAGAACAGGCTGAGGCCACGGGCCGGGTACTGGTTGAAGGAGCCGATCCCGGCCCCGCAGAGCCGGTCGCCGAAGGGGTTCGCCCCGTTCGAGCAATGGAGGTCGATCGCCGGGAAGCTCTCCCGTAGCCGCGTCTCGGTCAGCCGATCGGTGAAGGACTCCAGCGCGGCATCGAAGGACGGACGCCCGAGGATCCACATCAGGGTCAGGTCGGCACGCCGCTGACCATCCTCGGTCAACGTCAGCCAGTAGATGGGGCCCAGCACCGCCACCAGGGCAAGCAGGGTCTTGTAGAGACGGGGGATCTTGAAGTCGCGTGCCATCGCCGGATTCTAACCGAATGGGGTCTGCTAGACTCCCGGCCCAAGACCAGAACCTCGATCTCCGACGCCCGGCCCAGCGAAGATGGCAGCCCCCATGTCCAGCCTCCGCCCTTACCTGTTGGCGCCCGCGCTCCCGTTCCTCATCTGGGTGTCGCTCTGGGTCCTGCCCGCCCAGGCGGAGACCGGCGGCACCCGCTCGGCCATGGCCGACGCCATGTCGCGCATGATGGAGGCCATGGGTCTATTCGGCTCGGGAGCCACCACGCCGGGCGCGATGTACGGCGGTGGGATGCCCAGCCCCTTCGGCATGCCGGGCAGCGGTATGGGCATGCCCGGCTGGCCGGGGGGCAACATGGGAGCGCCCTTCGGAGGCGGGGGTCAGATGTGGGACCAGTTCTCCCGATCGGTCCCCGGCATGTCCCAAATGCCCCAGATGCCCTGGTCCGGATCGGCCCTCGAGGGTCCCTGGGAGGCGGCGGGAGGCGGACTGCTGCTGGTCCAGGGCCCCTATTACAGGCTCTACGCCCCCAACGGGGCATACGTGGACGGCTCCCTCCAGATCACGGGGGATCGACTGCGGATGTCGAATAGCCAGGCTGGCTTCGAACTCGCGTTCGAGTACGCCATTGACCAGGAGGGGCGTCTCGCCATGCGGGACGAGAACGGCCAGATCTATCTCTACCGGCGCCTGGTGCTCAAGGGTGGAGGCGGTTGACGACCGAGTCTCCCACTCAGCCCAGGGCCAGGTAGAGGGCCATCGCCAGCAGCAGGAGCCCGAAGGCGCGCCTGAGGCCCTGCACGGGCAAGGCATGGGCGAGCCGGGCGCCCCAGGGCGCGCTCGGGATGCTCGCCACCAGGACCAGCGCCACCGCCGGCCAGTAGACGAATCCCGTGCTCCAGGGCGGCAGGCCCTCGCGCCCCCAGCCTACCAGGAGGAACCCCAGGGCCCCCGCCAGGGCGATCGGCAGCCCGCAGGCGGCGGAGGTCCCCACCGCCTGGCGCATCCCCAGGCCGCGTGCGCCGAGGAAGGGGACCGTCAGGGTACCGCCGCCGATCCCCACCAGGGCGGAAAGGGCCCCGATCCCGCCGCCCACCACGGCGAGCCCCAGGCGCCCCGGCATGGGACCATGGGCGTGCCTCCTGGGCGGGGCCAGCATCCGCAGGCCCACATAGGCCAGGAAGACCGCGAATGCCCGCTTGAGCCAGAACTCGGGCAAGGCCCCGGCGACCAGGGCGCCCACCCCGGCACCCAGAACGATGCCGGGGGCGAGCCCCAGTACCAGGTCCCAGCGCACCCCGCCCCGCCGGTGGTGGGCCAAGGCCGAGGCGCCACCGGTGCCAACGATGGCCGCGAGCGAGCTGCCCACCGCCAGGTGGCTGATCCAGCCCCCGCCCAGGCCGAGGTGGCCGAACAGCAGGATCAGGGCCGGCACCACGATGACGCCGCCGCCCACGCCGAAGAGTCCTGCGAGCAGGCCGGACAGGACCCCGGTGAGTAGGAAACCGGCCAGGTCAGGGAGGGACATTCGTGAGTGATGAGTGGCGAGTAGCGAGAGCCGAGAGCCGAGAGCCGAGAGCCGAGGTCCGAGGGGTGATCTCGGCCGCCAGCGGCTCGTCGATTGATGTGCTAGCGGTTGTCGCGACAAGGGCTGCCCGGCGAGCACCGTTCGCGGATAATAACCGCCTGGAGGCCGGCCCGGGCCGGTGACCAACATCAGACGCGCCACACAGTGGGCAAGGAATTGAACCACCATGAAGAACACCCAGGTCTGTATCTTGGGAGGCACCGGCTTCGTCGGCCACCATCTGCTCTTTGCCTTGTCGGCGGCCGGCTACGGCTGCCACATCCCCGTCACCCACCCCGAGCGCCATCGGGACCTAGCCCTGGTCCCCGGATGCATCCTGCGCCCCGTGACCGGGTGGGGCGCCGCTGACGTCGGCGAGGCCCTCGCCGGCTGCGGCACCCTGATCAACCTGGTGGGAATACTCAACGAAGCGGGGGGGCGCAGCTTCGAGCAGACCCATGTGACCCTTGTCCAGACGGCCCTGGAGGCGGCCCAGGCCGCCGGCGTCCGGCGCTATCTGCACATGAGCGCGCTGAATGCGGACGCCGAGGCCGGACCCAGTGAGTACCTGCGCACCAAGGGACGCGGCGAGGCACTGGCCCACGCGGCCGGCCAGCGCGGCATCGCCGTCACCAGTTTCCGGCCCTCGGTGATCTTCGGGCGCGGCGACAGCTTCTTCACTCGCTTCGCCGGCCTCCTGCGCCTGGTCCCCGGCCCCTTCCCACTCGCCTGCCCCAACGCCCGCTTCGCCCCCGTCTACGTGGGCGACGTGGTCCGGGCCATGGTGCGATGCCTGGAGGGTCCCGACACCGCGGGTCAGTCCTACGAGCTCTGCGGCCCGCGAACCTTCACATTGCGGGAGTTGGTGGAGTACACGGGGGCCCGGATCGGGCGCAGGGTGCGCGTGATCGGCCTGAACGACCGGCTCTCGCGGCTGCAGGGGCAAGTCTTCCAGCACCTGCCCGGCCGGCCCTTCACTCTGGACAACTATCTGTCCCTCCAGGTGGACAGCGTCTGCGCCAAGAACGGGCTCGGCACGCTTGGCATCCGCCCCACGGACATTGACGCCGTGGTGCCGGACTATCTGACGTGAGGGCCGAGGGCCGAGGAAACGCCTCGGCCCTCGTTACTCGCGACTCGCAACTCACTTCCCTCCCACCGGCGGCAGCAACTCGCCGAGGCGCATCGGCTCCAGTCCAAGTCGAGCCCCATAGATGACTCGATAGGCCAGCACCCGCTCCACGTAGCCGCGGGTTTCGTCGAAGGGGATCGAGAGGATCCACAGGTCCGCGTCCATGCAACCGTCTGGGAGCCAGCGGGCCACCCGGTGGGGGCCGGCGTTATAGGCGGCGGTGGCCAGCGCCGCGTGGCCGAAGCGGTCCCGCATCCAGGCGAGGTAGGTGCTCCCCAGGGCGATATTGCGCTCGGGCTCCAGGAGCTCGGCCCGCCCCGGCGCTGCGCGTGCCGGCATCACCTCCTGCGCCACCTGGCGGGCGGTGGTGGGCATGAGCTGCATCAGGCCCAGGGCCCCGGCACTGGAGGCGACATCGGGGGCGAAGACGCTCTCCTGGCGCAGCACGGCGAAGATCCAGTCCTCCCCGAGCCCGGTCTGCCAGGCCTGCTCCGCCACCAGGTCCCGGTAGCGCAGGGGGAAGCGGAGATCGAGGTCGTCCCAGTAGCCGGTCCGCGCCAGGGTGAAGATCGCCTGGTCGTGCCATCCGAGCACGTCCGCCACGTAGGCGGCGGCCATGAGGCCCGCGTCGTCCAGGTCCCGGGTCAGGGTGCGCCACTCCCGGCTCAGGTCCGCCTGCCGTCCGAGTCGGCGCAGCTCCCGGATACGGGCCAGGGCCGGATCAGACATCAGGCGGCGGATCTGATCCGGCTCCGCCGGCACCGGGCGATGCTCCAGCCGGTAGGGAAGCCCCAGCCGGTCCGCCGCCAGGAAGCCCCAGAGGCTGCGCCGCTCGGCCGCCCGGGCGAAGCTCGCCTCGGCCTCATCCTCCAGACCAAGGGCGGCCTGGGCCCGCCCCAACCAATAGAGCCAGCGGTCGGACTTCTCCTCCCCCTCCGGCATCCGCGCGATCCAGTCCGCGACCCACTGCCACGCCTGCAGACGGACGGCGGCGCGCACCCGTTCCTCCTGGTCGGCCAGATTCCTCGCGTCGCCCGCGACACCATCCCACACCGCGAGTCCAAGTGCCTGGTCCTCCGGGCGGTCGGAACGGACCAGGGCCCGGGCGACTGCCTGGTGGGCTCGGTCTCTCGCCGCCGGATCCGCGGCGAGCCGACCCCCCCAGGTCTCGAGGGCGGTATGCGCATCGCCCGGTCGGGAGCGCGCCAGACGGACGATCCCCTGGGCGAGGACCCCCCCCATCTGCGGGTGATCGGCGGCCAGGCCCTCCGGCTCCAGGACCAGCTCGGGTTCGGCCTGGACACGCAGCCATAGCTCCAACCAGGGACGCTCCTGCGCAGACAACCCCGCACCCAGATAGCGGGCCAGACCCAGCTCCCCGGCCTCCATGGCCAATCGGATGCGTGCCCATACGAGCTCCGGAGTCAGCCCGCCGGCGTGCCCCCAGACGGCAAACAGGGGATCGCAGGCGGCGGGTTGGGAGCGTGGGACCAACCAGAGCGGCGCGATCTGAGGGTAAGCCAGGGCCTCAGTACCCTGGCCGGTCTCGATCAGGGACCGGAGATAGAGACACCGGCGCTCCACCGAGTCGTCCGGGCGGTAGATGCGCGCGTAATCCGCCCATTGCCCCCGCGCCGCCAGCCGCTCCAGGTAAATCGGCCTTAGACGCTCGGCCAGGGGTGTCGCCGGGAACTCAGCGAGAAAGGACTCGATGGCCTGGTCCGGGGCGGCATCCAGGTCCGCGGCGAGGGCCGCGTAACGCAGATAGGGGTAAAGCGGATAGTCCCTGAGATCCCAGAGCAGGGACTCGAAGGCCGCCCGGTCGCCGCCCTTGAGGGCACGCTCCGCGGCGAGGAATCGATCGGCGCCATCCTCGGCCCTGGCGTCGGCCCCACCGTTAGCCCCAGCGGCGGCGACCTGGAACGCGACGGGCAGGGCCAAGACAGCGGCCAGGAGCCTGGCACGGGAGTGGATAAGCCGGAGGTACATCGAGATTCTAATATCCAGCATGAGGCCACGACGGACTCGCTTTGGCCGCCGGGCGCCCGCATCTTACGAAGTCGGCCGCGCGCCCAACAAGCGGGACTACCCCACCCCAGCCAAACCAAGGACTCCTGATGGACCCCGACCTGAAGCCAGTCATCGCACTCCTGCGCGAGACCGCCGCTCAAGAAATCCTGCCCCGCTTCCGTCGCGTCCGCTCCGATCGGAAGCCCGATGGCAGCCTGGTCACCGAGGCGGACCTCGCGGTCCAGCGGCGGATCACGGGAGGCATGGCCCGGGCCTTCCCGGGCGTGCCCCTGCTCGGCGAAGAGATGACGGCGGCTGAGCAAGAGCGGCTGCTGGGCGAGGGGGGCCATGCGGTCTGGGTGCTGGACCCCCTGGACGGCACCAGCAACTACGCCTGCGGCTTCGAGGGATTCGCCATCTCGCTGGCCCTGATCGAGGGCGGGGTCCCGGTACTCGGGGCCATCCTGGACCCGGTGCGGGATCAGTGCTTCCATGCGTCCCGAGGCGGCGGGGCCTACTTGGACGGCGAGCCAATCCACCCCTTCGCCCCGGGTCCAGAATTAAGCGACTGCCTGGCCATGCTGGACCTGAAGCGCCTGCCACCGGAGCGCGTCCCTGCGCTGCTGCGCCGGGGCGGCTTCCGCTCCCAGCGTAACCTGGGGGCGGTGGCGCTGGAATGGTGCTGGCTCGCCGCCGGGCGCTTCCAGCTCTATCTGCATGGGGGGCAAAAACTCTGGGACTATGCGGCGGGTCGCCTGATCGCCAGCGAGGCCGGCGTACCCTCCCGCCTCTACCGGGCTTTCGGGACGGAGCCGGCGGAGGGTCTTGACCTTGGCACCCGGCTCGCAGTCGCCGCCGCCAACCCGGACCTGATGGAGCGCTGGGTGGACTTCATCCAGCTCCCCCTGACGCCCGAGGGCGCGGCTTGATTCGCCCCCATCGGCCCTCAGTTTGGCCAGCCAACGCGGCGTACGGCACGGGTCGATGCCTCACCACACCCTGACACGACGAGGACCCCATCGATGACTGAAGACAACACCGGCCTGGACATGGAGCTCGCGAGCGGCATCGCCGCGTTCGAGTCCCGGCAGTTCGGCCAGGCCGCCGGACTCCTGGGCCCCCTGGCCGACGCCGGCAACCCCGAGGCCCAATACCGCGTCGCCATCATGGCCCAAAACGGGCTCGGTATGCACGAGAACCCCTTGCTCGCCTACAGCTACATGAAGTCCGCCGCCGAGGCCGGCATCGGGCTCGCCCAGCACGGGCTCGGCTTCATGTATCTGGAGGGCGAGTGCACCGACAAGAACCCGGAGAAGGCGGTCCACTGGTTCCGCAAGGCAGCCGAGCAGGGCCTGGCCGGCTCCCAGACCACCCTTGCCATGCTCTATGAGGAAGGCCGCGGCGTCCCCAAGGACCAGGACGAGGCCAACCGCTGGTATCGCCTGGCCGGATTCGACGAGAAGTGAGCACTCTCGGAGCGCCGCGCTAGGCGCGACTTCGCGCCGTCTTGGCGGCGCCCGCGAGGTGCCGTCGCGCCGGGGCGGCGCTCCCACCCAACACCGAACACCAGGCTGACACAAAGACCCGCTTCCCCCTATACTCCCCAACCTCCGCCGGAGTGGCGAAATTGGTAGACGCATCAGACTCAAAATCTGACGGTAGCAATACCGTGCCGGTTCGACTCCGGCCTCCGGTACCAGGAAATACAGGGGCTTGCAGCGATGCAGGCCCTTTTATTTTGCCCGCCGTCCGGCCCGTAGCGCACCCATGGCCCACTGAGGGTCCGGGTGGGCACGGGGTTGTCCCAGGTGGCGCTTGCGAATCAGGAACTGATTACAGAACCCCCGGCAAAGCTATACTGCGCGGACCCGGAAGTGATACCCGACCAACTTCAGCTTTTCGTTCCATCGCGAGCTATGTCTCTGGCCGAATAAGGAATCCTCGCGACTCGAAACTCGCAACTGTCCGGTATAACCGTAGCGCCTAGCCGATCCCAAAGGTCAAGACACACCTCACCCCTGTCGGCCCCCGTCCCACAATGCGCCTCCTCTGGTCCCTGCTGAGCGCCCTCCGCGTCCCCATTACACCCGACATCTGGGGCCGCTTCCTTCAGATGATGGGCGAGCTCGGCCGCTCCGAGGTGGGCCCAAAGGCCCGGGGCCTGCTCCTGATCCTGGTCTTGTTCCTATTCTCGATCAACGGGTTGAACGTCCTGAACAGCTATGTCAATCGGGACTTCATGACGTCGATCGAGAACCGGGACATGGATGGCTTCGTCTTCTATGCCCTGCTGTACATTGGGGTTTTCGCCCTCACCACCGTGGTCGCCGTGCTCTACCGCTACGTGGAGGAGAGCCTCGGCCTTCTGTGGCGAAAATGGCTCACGGGCCAGGCCATCGACCGCTACCTGAGCGACCGGACCTACTACAGACTCCACGCCAGCGGCGAGCTGCAGAATCCGGACCAGCGCATCTCCGAGGACATCCGGGCACTCACCGCCACCACCCTGTCCTTCGCACTCATGTTCCTCAACGCGAGCTTCACAGTGGTCGCCTTCTCGGGGGTGCTGTGGAGCATCAGCCCCCAGTTGTTCGTGGTGGCGGTGGTTTACTCCATCGCCGGCTCCCTGCTCACCATCTACCTAGGCAAGCCCCTGGTGCGGCTCAACTATGATCAGCTCGACCGGGAGGCCAACTTCCGGGCGCGCCTGGTCCTGGTACGCGAGAACGCGGAGTCCGTGGCCCTGCTGCGCCGGGAAGGGCGCCTCAAGGCACGGCTGCGGGAGCGGCTGGACGACTTGACCACCAATTTCCAGCGAATCATCGAGGTGAACCGCACCCTGGGCTACTTCACCACCAGTTACAACTACCTGATCCAGATCATTCCTGCCCTCATCGTGGCCCCCCTGTTCATCCAGGGCAAGGCGGAGTTCGGGGTCATCACCCAGTCCGCAGTGGCCTTCACCCACCTGCTCGGGGCCTTCTCCCTGATCGTCACCCAGTTCCAGTCCATCTCCACCTACACGGCGGTGGTGGCACGCCTCAATGCGCTGCGTACCGCTATGACGCAGGAGCCCCCGACTCCGTATCCCGCAGTCGAGCTCGCCGAATCGGTCGGCAGCGTGGCCTTCGAGCACCTGACCCTCTACTCACCCCGGGACGGGCGCGCCCTGGTCAAGGATCTCAGCCTGTCGGTCCCCGCCGGGATCTGTCTGCTGGTGCGCTCCACCAGCGAGTCGGCGGAGAAGGCCCTGTTCCGGGCCACCGCTGACCTCTGGTACCACGGGGAGGGGCGTATCCTGCACCCGGGCCATGACGAGATCTTCTTTCTGCCGGAGCGGCCCTACCTTCCGCCCGGGACCCTGAGGGACATCCTGTTGCGCACCGGCGAGGAAGAGCTGGTGCCGGACGAGCGCATCCTGGAGAGCATCAAGTCCTTGAACCTCGGTCATGCACTCGAGAAGGCGGGGGGGCTGGACGTGGAGCGTAACTGGGGTGACATCCTGTCCTTGGGCGAGCAACAGCGCCTGAGCTTCGCGCGGGTCCTGCTCGCCGAGCCGCGTTTCGTCTTCCTGGATCACCCCAGCCGGGGCCTGAGCGAGTGCCCCCTGGGCGAGCTGCTCAAACTGCTGCGCCAGCAGGGCATCACCTACCTGACCCTGGGAGACACGACGGACGAGCCGCGCTTCTACGATCGGCTGCTGGAGATCGATGCCGACGGCACCTGGCGCCTGCGTCCGCCAGGCGGCGGCGACGCGGCCGAGAACGGCATCGCGGCAGCGCCGGAGGAGTCCGCTTCCGCGCTCTCAGCCGACCCCTTGTGCCAGCTCCCAGGGCCCGAGCAATGAACGGGCCGACCTTCCCACCTGGATTCCTCTGGGGTGCCGCCACCTCCGCCTATCAGATCGAGGGGGCCCCCCTGGCCGACGGGGCCGGCCCGAGCATCTGGCATCGCTTCAGTCACAACCAGGGCCGCGTCGCCAACCAGGACACCGGCGACCTCGCCTGTGACCACTACCGCAGGTTGGACGAGGACCTGGACCTGATGGCGAGGCTGGGGCTCCAGGCTTACCGATTCAGCATCGCCTGGGGCCGGGTCCTGCCCACGGGGCTGGGCCAGGTCAATCCAAAGGGGCTCGCCTTCTACCAGCGCTTGGTGGATGGGCTCCTCGCGCGGGGCATCCAGCCCATGGTCACCCTCTATCATTGGGACCTGCCGGCCGCCCTCCAGGACCGCGGCGGCTGGCTCAACGCGGACAGCCCGGCCTGGTTCGCGGACTACTCAGCACTTCTCTTCCGCGCCCTGGGCGACCGGGTCGCCCTCTGGGTGACCCTGAACGAGCCCTGGGTGGTGACGGTCCTGGGCCATCTCACCGCGGATCACGCCCCGGGGCATCGGGACCTGTTCGAGGCCCCCCGGGTCGCCCACCACCTGCTGCTGGCCCACGCCGAGTCCGTTGCCGCCTTCCGCGCTGTGGGATGCGGACAGATCGGGATCGCGGTCAACTTGGAGCCCCAGCACCCCGCATCCCCCTCACCGGCGGACCGGGATGCCGCCGCCCGGCGCGACGCCTTCATCAACCGCTGGTTCCTGGACCCCCTGTACCTCGGCGCCTATCCGCCGGAGCTGCAATTGATCTTCGGTGCCGCTTGGCCAGAGATCACGGGTGAGGACCTTCGGCGGATCCAGGCCCCCGGCGACTTCATCGGGGTCAACTATTACTCGCGCGGCCTGGTCCGGGCGGATCCGGCGGCCCAGCCACTCGGGGCGGCGCGGATCACGCCCACCGGGGTGACCCTCACCACCATGGACTGGGAGGTCTACCCCGCGGGGCTCACCGAGATCCTGCTTTGGCTCAAGGATCGTTATGGCAACCCGCCCCTCTACATCACCGAGAATGGGGCGGCATTCGACGACCCGCCGCCGGTGAATGGCGAGGTCCAAGACCCCGATCGGGTGGCGTATCTCAGCTCCCACCTAGGCGCCGCCCGCGCCGCCATCGAGCAGGGCGTGGACCTGCGGGGCTACTTCGTGTGGTCTCTGCTGGATAACTTCGAATGGGCCCAGGGCTACGCCAAACGCTTCGGCCTCTACCACATGGACCCCAGCACCCAGACCCGCACCCCCAAGGCCAGTGCCCACGTCTACAGTGAGGCCATCCGCAGCAACGGGGCCAAGCTCGTGCCCTCGCCCTAGGCACCGGCACCGGCACGAACGGCCGGGGTCGCGGGCGGCTCGACCCCGGCCCACAGGAGGGTGTGGAGCTCGTAAAGCCCGTCCCGGTGGGACAGCAGGGCGCGTTTCTCGGCGGGGCTGAGGCTGCTCGTACCCTCGTCCTGAAGCTGGAAGATCAGGCCCTCCAGATAGTGGCGGCGGCGCCGGCTCGGGTTCTCATCCGGGAGTAGGGCGGCGTGCAGGGCATAGGCGCAGGGGTCCACCACGGCACGAAGCCACAGGTCGTCCCCGGCGGTCTCGCCGCACAGGAGCGGTGAGGGAGCGGCCAAGTTTCGATCCAGCTGGCGCAGCACGGGCGGCTCCGCGGACTCCTCGGGGGTGAGGAACAGGCCCGCCCGGCGAGCCAGCATGCCGAGTGAGGTGCGGCTGGTGATCATGGACACCGGGATCGAGAGGACCAGCCCCGCCAGCACCGGGGTGAACCACCAGAAGAAGGACGGCACATAGGCATAGGCCAAGAGGCCGGCAATGAGGGCAATCAGGGTGTGGGAGCCATGGGCACCGAGGGCCTCGGCGAAGCCTGTCTGATGGTCGCCCCGCTGCTGGGTCGGCCAGCCGACCGCGGTACGCAGCAGGATGGCCGCCACGAACTTGCTCTGGAAGAGCATCAGGACCGGGGCGAGCAGCACCGAGAGCAGGCTCTCGATCACCACGCTAAGCGCCGCCCTGGGCACTCCGCCGAACAGCCGCCCCAGCCGCGGCTTGACCGCGAGCAGGATGAGCGCCAGCACCTTGGGAAGGAACAGCATGGCCAGGGTGACCAGCAGGACCGTCATCATCTCCACCGTGTAGGACTCGGGCCAGACCGGCAGGATATTGTCCCCGAAGAAATAGACGGGCACCTGAAGACTCTTGAAGTAGGCCTCGATCCCAGTGGCGACCAGGAACAGGAGCCACAGGGGGGAGGCCAGATAGGACATGACCCCCATGGCGAAGTGGATGCGGCTCAGGGTCTTGAAGCCCCGCGCCAGGACAAGGCGGGCATGCTGCAGGTTGCCTTGGCACCAGCGCCGATCCCGCTTGGCGTAGTCGATGAGGGTCGGGGGTATCTCCTCGTAGCTCCCCCCCAGGTCGTCTGCCAGGCGCACCTTCCAACCCGAGCGGGCCAGCAGGGCGGCCTCCACGAAGTCGTGGCTCAGGATGTCGCCGCCGAAGGGCTCCCGCCCCGGCAGCTTGGGCAGACCGCAGTGGTCGGCGAAGGGTCTGACCCGAATGATGGCGTTGTGGCCCCAGAAGTTGCTCGTGTCCTGCTGCCAATAGGCGAGGCCGGCGACGAATATGCGCCCGTAGAGGCTGCCGGCGAACTGGAGCATGCGCGCGAAGAGGGAATGGCGGTTCACCGGGACCGGCGGCACCTGGATCAGGGCCAGGCGGCGATCCGCCTCCATGCGCCGCACCATCTCCACCAGTGTCGCCCCGGTCATGATGCTGTCGGCATCGAGCACGATCATGTAGCGGTAACGCCCGCCCCAAGCGCGGCAGAAGTCCGCCAGGTTGCCGCTCTTGCGGGCGGTGTTCTCCACCCGGTTACGGTAGAAGAGCCGCGCCGGCTGGCCCAGCTCATCCACCCAACGCCGCCAGTGCATCTCCTCCTGGACCCAGATGTCCGGGTCACGGGTGTCGCTTAGGATGAAGATCTCAAACCCCTGGTGGCTGCCGGTCTCCACCAGGGAGGCCCAGATGGCCCTCAGGCCAGCGAAGACCCGCTCCGGGTCCTCATTGTAGACCGGCATCACCAGGGCGGTCTTGAAGGGGAGATCGGCCTCCTGCGCCGGCGCAGCGGCCTCCACCGGTGACTCCTCCGGCACGTCCGGTCGCCACAGCAGCCGGGTGAAACCGATGGCCGCAGTCCAGAAGGAGGCGTTGATCCAGAGCATCAGGATGGCATAGAGGATCAGGAGCAGGAGCTCCAAGGGGGTGGTGCCGCCATCCTGAATGGCCGCCGACAGCAAGGACATCATCCCCAGGGTGGTGAGGATCACCAGGGAGAAATAGAGGGGCCGGTGGAGATGCCGCCCAACACCTCCGCGACCGCTGGCGGTCATGGGTGACCTCGGGTCGTAGCCGCGCGGTTGGCGGACCGCGACAGGAGCCGATTGAAGCCACTGGCGAGTCGGCCAGCTAGACGGTGCAAGAAGAGATCGATGGGGTTTGGCTCCATAGTCAGAGGCGCCGGCTCCGGCACCGCGGCGATACAGAGGGCGCGGATCTCAGGGGCCAGGGAGCGCTCAGAAAGCCCGGCCCAGCGGGCGCCCCATCCGGGGAGCTCGCCCCCCAGGACCGCGGCACGGGCGGCGCACAGGGTATTCACGTCTCCCTCCAGGCCAAGCTCCGTGGCGAGCCACAGATCCAGTAGCGCATGGGTTTCCTCGATGGCCGACTCCACCGGGTCCTCCGGGGGTGTCGTCGCCAGCCGTGACTCGAGCCGGGCCCGCACCGCCTCCCGCAGCCGCTCGACCTCTTGAGGGTGCCGGACTCCCATTGCCGCCAGGTAGTCGCCCACGCGGCTTGCCGCCTTCAGCCAGGCGGCAGGGTCCAACACGGGCGCGGGACCAGGCGCTGAGACGGCGCCCGGGGCGGCGACTTCGGCCAGGGCGGTCCCTATTCCCGCACCCATCGGAAGCTCCAGGTTTCGCTCAGCACGTCCTCGCCATGGCGCAGGAAGGCCCGCAAGTCCGCGGGCGTGCGGCCGTCCGGGGTCAGCTCGAAGAAGAGGCGGCGACCTCGGGTCTCCGGATTGAACTGCACCACTGGCGGGGATAGCGTGCCGGAGGTGGTGGAGACCACGGCCTCTAGCGGCGTCTCCGGGTCCATGGCGGCGAGGTTCTCGCCGGCGAAGTCCACCACGAACTTGCGGACGTTCGGGTCGAGAATGTCAGTACCCCCGGCGCCGATGCGGGTGGCCACCGCGCGGCCGCCTAAGAGGCCCGCCTCCGGGTCCTTGGCGAAGCGCAGCCGATAGGCAAACTCCCAATCCTGGCCCTTTTCGGTCCGCCGCTCCGAGACCCAGAACGCCGCGATGTTGTCATAGCGCTCCGCGTTGGACGGAATCTCCACCAGTTCCACCATCCCCTTGCCCCAGTCTCCCTGGGGCTCCACCACCAGGCTCGGGCGGTTATGGTAGTGGGCCTCCAGGTCTTCGTAGCTGCGGTAGTCCCGATCGCGCTGCAGGAGCGCGAAGGACCTGGGGCTCTCCACCACAAAGTTGCTGATGCGCAGGCCGATGGGGTTGGCCAAGGGGCGCCAGATGCGCTCGCCGTAAGCGGTTTCCACCAGCAGTCCGTCGGAGTCATGGACCTCAGGGCGGAAGTCGTCCATGTAGCGATCCGTGCTCTCACCATGGAAGAACATGCTGGTCAGCGGGGCCACCCCGAGCTTCGCCACACCCCGACGGAAGAAGAGCCGCGCCTTGACATCGATGACGGTCTCGGTGCCGGGTCGGATGGTAAAACGGTAGGCGCCGGTAAGGCTCTCGCTGTCCATCAAGGCATAGAGCTCGATCTCGGTGGCATCGGCCGCGGGCTTGCGTATCCAGAACTCCCGGAACACCGGGAACTCCTCGCGGCTCGGAAGTCCCGTGTCGATGGCGAGCCCCCGGGCCGTGATGCCGTAATTCAGATTCTGGGCGACGGCACGGAAATAGCTGGCCCCAAGGAAGACCCCCACCTCGTCGAAATAGTCGTCCCGGTTGATGGGGTACATCAGGCGCAGACCCGCGAAGCCCAGATCCGGGGGCATCACCTCCGGCACCTGATTCTTGCCGTAGTCGAAGAAATCGTGCTGGAAGTCCAGGGGCACCGACTGGCCGGCGTCGATCACGTTGACCTTCACCCGGTCCTCGAACAGGAAACCGCGGTGGAAGAACTGGACCTGGAAGGGCAGGCCCTCTGCCCGCCACAGGCTCTGGTCCGGGCGAAAACGGATGTCTCGGTGCTTGTCGTAATCCAGGTTCGCCAGGTAATCGGGCAAGGGGGGGCGATCCGGCTCGTAGGCCCCTTGGGCCAGCTCGGCCGCCCGTCGCACCACGGCGGCGAAGGTGAACTCTCCCGGGGCGCCCTCCGCGGCGGGCGGCTCGACGAGGCCGGGATCGTCACCGGCCCGAACGACCCCGCTCAGGACCAGGGCCAGACCGAGGAGGGGGAGTCCGAAGATTCGCGACATCATTTCGTTCTTGGTTCCCATAGAGGTGCTTCGATGGACATAGGACTGCAAATGCGGAAGACGCAGCTTCGCGGCGCGAGACGGGCGGCGAAAGGACGCGCTCCATCCTGGGGGTGCAACGGGGCATAGGTCCAGCCCCGCCGGTATTGAACACCATTGTAACGATTAACGCCCGTCTGACTAAGGGGCTTCTGGCCGGTACCGGTACAGGCTCCAGACATGCAGCGGCCGGGCACAGGCCGGCGCGTCGGTCTCTGCCAGTCGCACACCGGGGCAATCGACCAGGGTTCGGCGCGCGTCGATCCGGAAGCCCAAGACCTCCGGCGGAGGATGCCCGCGGGTCATTAACCAAAAGGGACCCTCGATGGCCCCGCGCTCGACCCTTGGGGCGATCCGTCCCCGCAAGTATTCGGAGGGTCGGGTGAGGCCCGGCCACTGGGTGGCCTCGATCCCCGGGGCATAGAAGCGCAGCATGGCCGTATCTTGGTAACGGTCCGCGTAGACGGGCCCATCCAGCCCGGCCGCGATCTCAGCGAGCTCATGGAAGCCGTGGGTCTCCCGCAAGATGCGGTTCTGGCCGTCCGAGAGCGGCAGGGCGACGGTGGCGGCATGGAGGCCGTAGAGGCTCACCAACGACAGGTTGCCCAGGGCGGCGGCCGCCACCCAGGGACCGATCCCGCGCCACAGGGGGACCAACAAGGGAGGGGCCGCGAGCAGGTACATCACCGGCCAGTTCGCCTCCACGTCGCTCACCAGGGAGACCAAGGCGAAGAGGCTCAGGGGAAACCAGGTCGCCGCGTGGAGCAGGGCTCCGCCAGGACGGCTCAGGGCCGACGCCACGGATGCCACTTGGCCGCGCCGGACGAGCCAGGGGGTTGCCAGGACGGGCAGTGCGATCAGGCCCCAGAGTCCCAGCTGGGTCCCGAGATAGCCCAGGAGGCTCAACGCCCGCTCGTCCAGGGTCTCGGGTCCCGAGTGCTCGATGATGGCAGCCCCGGCCTGGAGCGCTGAATCGGCGTCAGTGACCAGGGCACCGGAATCCGTGGCAAACCCGTGTCCGAGCTGAAAACGCAGGCTGAGCCACGCGTTTTCGGCGTTCCAGATCAGGTTGGGGAGAAAAACCAGGAGGGCCAGCAGCCCACCCAGGTAGGGCCAGGGGGTGCGCAGGGCCCGAGGGTCCGCCCGCAGGATGGCCCACAGGAGCACCGGGCCCATGACCACCATGCTGTACTTGCCAAGCAGACCGAGCCCGACGGAGAGCCCCGCCGTGAGCCAGCGCCGGCGCTCCCCGGCCAGGGCCCGCTCGGACTCGTGCAGGGCCAGGGCCCAGGCCAGGGCCAGGACGGTGTCGGGGGTGGTCAGGAAACCGCCCGCCAGCCCCGGCAGGGTGCCAGCGACCATCAGAAGGGCCAGCCAAAGGTCGGACCCGCGGCGGATCCCACTGTTCAGGTAGAGACGCGCCAAGACCACCAGGGTCAGGGCTCCGGCCAAGACACCCCCCAGCCGGGAGGCCAGGGCGGAGCCGGGCGCGATCCAGGCGCCGATCCCGAGCAGGGCCACCCCGGGCGGGTGATCGAAATAGCCCCAGGCGAGGCTGTGCGCCCAGTCGAAATAATAGGCCTCGTCCTGGGTCACCGGTACCAACCAGGCCATGAGGAGCCGCCACAGGGTGATGGCCCCGATCAGGGCCAGACCGAGCGTCCAGCGGTCGAGAACCGGACGACGCGGCAAGGGGTCCGCCATTGAGTTGCTGTCCCTCGAGGTCAAGCGGCGCATGGATAGACCCGGGTCTGCACGGACTCGGCCGGGTAGAATAGGAGACTGCCAATCCCGTCCGAGGGACGAGGATTCTACCCCAGACCGCCAGTCGGAACCCTGGCACACCAACCGGACGAGACACCGTGCGCGATACCGAGACCACCCCCCTCCCCTGCCCCCCGCCGGAGCTCGCCGTGGTGGTCCCCACTTACCGCGAGGCAGACAACGTAGACGAGTTGGTGCGCCGGGTTGGGCGGACCCTGGCTGGGATCGACTGGGAGCTGATCTTCGTGGATGACGACTCCCCGGACGGCACCGCCGACCGGGTGCGGGCCATCGCGAGGAAAGACCGGCGTGTCAGGGTGCTGCAGCGGGTGGGCCGGCGCGGGCTCTCGTCCGCGTGTATCGAGGGGATGCTGGCCACCTCGGCCCCCTTCCTGGCGGTGATGGACGGGGATCTGCAGCACGACGAGACCCTGCTGCCCAACATGCTGGAGACCGCCAAGGCCGAGAATCTCGACATCGTGGTCGGCAGCCGCTACGTGACGGGGGGGGAGCTCGGGGACTGGAGCGCCCGACGCCAGGGCATGAGCCGGCTGGCCACTCGGCTTGGCCGCCTATTGATCCACGCGGACCTCAAGGACCCCATGAGCGGCTTCTTTCTGGTGCGCTCCGAGGTGATCCAGGAGAACGTGCGGCGCCTGACCGGGGTCGGCTTCAAGATCCTGCTGGACATCTTCTCCGCCGCCCAACGACCCTTAAGGTTCCGGGAGCTGCCCTTCAGCTTCCGTCAGCGTCAGGCGGGGACGAGCAAGCTCGACCACGCGGTGGTCTGGGAATACCTGCTCATGCTGATCCAGAAGCTCCTGGGACCCCTGATCCCCGTGCGTTTCATCGCCTTCTCCCTGATCGGCGGGTTGGGGGTCTTCGTCCACCTGGCGGTGCTGTGGCCGGTGCTGCGGATCGCCGGGGACCAGGCCTTCCTGGCAGGTCAGAGCGCCGCCGCCCTGGTGGCCATGACCAGCAACTTCCTCCTCAATAACTTGATTACCTATCGGGACATGCGCCTGCGCGGCCGCCAGCTGCTGTGGGGCTGGATCTCATTCGTGGCGGCCTGCAGCGTCGGGGCCCTGGCCAACGTAGGCATCGCCGACTACCTGTTCCGGGGCGGCCACTCCGGCTGGCTCCTGTCGGCCCTGGCGGGCATCCTGGTGGGGGCAGTGTGGAATTACGCGGTCACCGCCGTTTATACCTGGCGGCGACCCACGGCGGCCTGAGATTCAACTGCCCGGACGGGGTGACCTGGCCCAGTCGCGGGACGGCCGCCGGGCCTCTCGCCCGACGGCGGCGTCCCTCACCTCCATTATTCGGACTGTTCCAGGACGTAGACCTCCACCCGCCGGTTCTGGCCCCGGCCGGCGGCCGTGGTGTTCTCGGCGATGGGGCGGCCCTCGCCCGCACCCTCGGCGGTCAGCCGCTCCTCGGGCACACCCCGGTCGATCAGGGCCTGCCTCACCGCGTCGGCCCGGGCCCGCGAAAGCTCCAGATTAATGTCGTCCGGACCCGCGCTATCGGTATGGCCCTCGATGAGGGCGGTGAGCTTGGGGTGATCCTTGAGCAGCTCGGCAATGCGGTCCAGGCTCGGGAGGTCCCCCCGGGGCAGCACCGCAAGGCCGCTCTGGAAACGCAGATCCTCCTCCGCCAGCTTGAGCAGCATGCCGCGGTCCGTCTGGCGGGCGGCCAGCTCGGCGAAACGGCTGTAGAGCCCCCGGGTGGCGGCGAGGGCCTGCTCGCCCGCCTGGCGCTCCGTCGCCCGGGCCGCCTCCGCCTGACGGCGCTGCTCGGCCAGCGCCTTCTCCGCCTGGGCACGCTCCGTCACCAGGCTCTCCTCCAGGGCGGAGATCCGGGCCTGGGCCTCCTGGATCCGAGCTTCCAGGGCCTGCCGCTCCCCGGCGGCCGCGCTGGTCGCCGCCTCGAGCTCGGTCTTGGCCGCCGCCAGGGCGGTCTCGCTCTGCTCCAGCTTGGCGTTGAGGTCCGTCACCGTGAGATCGAGCTTCTCCTGAAGACCGGCGACCTCGGCTCGGGCGCTCGTCAACTCCTCGTCCAGGGCGAAGATCTTGCCCCGCGCCTCGCTCATCTCGGTGGCGTGGGACTGCTCCGCGGACTCGAGGACCTGGGTCTGGGCCTGCGCCGCACGGATTGCCTCCTCCAGGCGCCCGCCGAGCTCGACCTCTCGATCCTTGAGCGCCAGCTCCGCCCTCTCCAGGGCCGCATGCTCCGTCTGCGCCAGGGCCTCCAACTGGGCGATCTGGGCCGCCCGGTCCGGCTCGCTGCCCTCCAGCGCCGTGCGATAGAAGTCGATGCGCCCCTCAAGCTCGGCCTTGAGGGACTGGGCCTCGGCGGCGTGCCTGGCATCCGCCTCGGCGAGCGACTCCTTCAGCCCCGCGATCTCATCGTTCAGTACCGCGGCACGCTGCTCGGCGGCATCGAGCTCCGCCTTGTGGGCGGCCGTAGCCTGGGCGGCCGCTTCCAGATCCGCCTGAAGCCCCTGCAGCTTGGCGGCATGCGCCTCCCCCATGGACTCGATCTCGGCCCTGAGTGCCTGCTCCCGGGTCCCTGCCTGGGCCAGGTCCTGAACGAGACGGTCGATCTCGGATTGGCGCGCTGCCAGCTCCTGGGCGCTCGTCTCCTGGCGCGCCTGTAGGGCCTCGAGCTCCCGGCGGGCCGCGTCCAGGGCACCGGCGGCGGAGGCCGCGGCGGCCTGGGCCTCGGTCTCCAGGCGAGTGATCTGCGCCTTGAGCCCCGCCTCCGCATCGATGGCGGCCCTCAGATCCGTTTCGGCCGAAGACAGCCGCTGAACGGCCGCGGCGATCTCCGCATCCTTGCCGGCCAGGCCGCGCTTCAGTCTGCCGTCATACCAGTTGTAGAGGGCGTAGAGGCCGATCAGCGCGGCGACCAGGATCCAGGTGAGCGTCTTGTAAATGGTGCTGGTGGGCGTGTTCTCGGGCGTGGCGTCGGACATGGCGATCCTCTGGGGTGGCAGTCTTGTTGTGGTCCTGGAAGGACAGAGGATAGCGCAAGGTAGCCGCTCGCCGGCAGGGTCCTTTTCAGGAGTCCTGCTCGCCGGCCTGGATCCGCCCCGGTCGGCGAGCAGGGGGGCCTGGGTCCCTCACTCGCCCCACAGCTGCACGGGCAACAACAACAGCAGCTTCGCGAAGTTCTGGGCCTGGATGGGGGTGACGTTCTGCAAGCCGATCGCGAAGCGCACATCGGATTGAATCACGGCGTCGTCGATCTTTTGATCGCGGAAGTCGATGCGGCCATTGATGACCGATTGGGTCTCGTCGGTCATGAAGAAGGCGTCTTCCCCCTGGGCATCCGAGAAGGCGGCGGTCTCCCCCTGCTCCACGCGCTCGTTGAAGATGATATTGAGCTCGTAGTGGCCCTCGGTGGGTGTGTCGTCGACCCACTTCATTCCGCCGCCGAGGATGTCCGGCTTGGCATTTCCCGTCCGGATGCTGAGCTGGGGAAACCAGTTGTCGGTCTCGTAGGAGTAAATCAACTCCCCGTCAACGGTCGCCTCCGGATAGGTGGCAACGGGCCCCATCGCTAGCACGGTGCCGCGGAAGCGTAACGGATCCACGTCGCCCAAGGCCACGGAGACCTTCTTGCCGTTGACCATCTTCTCGAGGGTGCGGGCCTGGCGTTTGGCCTCCTCCGCGAGCTGCCCCAGGGTGGTGATCTTGCGGGGCGGCTTGCCCGAAAAGGTGCCCGAGAAGGGGGAGGTGAATCCCTGGGCCTTGCCGATTGTCTGCACCTCCATGCGCAGATTGCCCCCGCTGAGGTTGACCTGGCCCAGGTCATCCATCGCGTAGGTCCCCACCAGCTTGCCGATGTCCCGCACCTGGGACGTGTTCTGGGGATTGACCACCGCCAGGCCGAGGTCGTAGCTGCAGGAGCCGTCCTGGATCACCCGCCCGATGTGCTTGGAGAAGATGTGTGGCAGGCAGGAGACGGTGCCGCGGTATTTGCTGAAGCCCACGGCGAGGTCGAAGGTGAAGCGGTCCGCAACCCCCTTGGAGGGGTAGTCACCGTCACGGTTCTCTGGCCGCTGGGTCTGGAATTCGGCCTTCATAGTGCCCGCGATGTAGCCGGGCTGAGTCAGGGGCTCATCCGCGGAGGCGGCGATGGCAGCGCCAGCGGCGAGTTGGGAGCAGAGCAGCAGCGCGAGGGTCGCGCCTGAGCGGTTGGTTATCGGCATGGGTAGGCTCCTTGTAGGTGAAAAGGGCGTCTTTTGGACCTGGCCCCTGAAGAAGGGGCGGGCGAGGATAACACCGAGGGCGGGGGCCAAACGGGATCCGGATCGCCTTCCATGATCCTTCTGCTCAGCGCTCAGCCACGGCGGCCCGCCCAGTCCCGAGCGAACTGCCAGGCGGTGCGCCCGCTGCGCGAGCCCCGACGCAGGGCCCATTGCAGCGCCGCCCGCTCCAGCTCCTCCCAATCCTCAGGCACGCAGCCCAGGCGCGGGACCCAGTGCCGCACCACCTCGGTGATGTCCGGAAGGTCCCCCAGGTTCTGCTTGTCCACCTCGATGAGACGCAGGCCATCGGCGCGGACGACCAGGGCCCGGATCTCTTCCACAGGGATCTGCTCCATGGCGCGCCTCTCAGATGGGGACGAGGACCCGATCGAGTCTCACCTCATCCAGGGCGATGGGCCGACCCACGCCATAGCCTTGGGCGTAGTCCACCCCAATGGCCCGCAGGGTCTCGATCACCTGGGGTGTCTCCGCCCATTCGGCGATGGTCTCAAGCCCCAGCACATGGCCGATGTGGTTGATGGACTCCACCAGGGCCCGGTCGACGGGCTCGGTCTCGAGCTTGCGCACGAAGCTGCCATCGATCTTCAGATACTGCACCGGCAGCAGCTTCAGGTAGGCGTAAGACGCGAATCCGGCCCCGAAATCGTCCACCGCGAAGGTGCTGCCGAGGTCGCGCAGGCTCTGCATGAAGGACCGCGCCCGGGCCAGGTCTGAGATGGCGGCGGTCTCGGTGACTTCGAAACAGATGCTCGCGTAGGGGACGCGGTTGTCCTCGAACTGGCGCCTGAGGAAGGGCAGGAAGCCGTCATCCGTAAGGGTGGTGGCCGACAGGTTGACCGCGAACAGGAAACGGTCCGGGTAGCGCCGGTGCCAGGCACGCAGCTGCTCCCCTTGGCGTCCCAGCAGGTGGGAGAGGATCCAGCGATCCACCGCCGGCATCAGGATGTAGCGCTCGGCGGCTGGGATGAACTGTTCGGGGGGTACCGGATTGCCCTGGTCGTCCCGCATCCGCGCCAGGACTTCGTAGTGGACGGGCTCATCCGCGCGGCGCAGAGGCAGGATGGGCTGGGCGATCATGCGGAAGCGCCCCTCGTCCAGGGCGCCGCCGATGGTGGAGATCAGGGTGGCCTCCGCCTGGCGGCGGACGCTCACCGCATCGTCCTCGTTGTAGGGACAGACGCGGTCCCCACCCTGGGTCTTGGCCATCTGGCAGGCGATATCCGCATGAGCCAGCACGTCCGCAACTCCCTCCGCGGGGACGAAGGTCACCAGGCCCGCGCTCAGGCTGACATCATAGGAGCGCTCGTGCCAGGTGAAGAGAAAGCTCCGCAGGGTGCGTACCAGCTCCTCGCACCGGGACTGGGCCGCGGCGGCGTAATCCCCGCCGAACAGGGCGGCGAACTCGTCCCCACCCAAGCGGGCAATGACCTGGGCGTCCGCCAGGCGGGTGGAGACGATGCGCGCCACCTGTTTGAGCAGCTTATCCCCGGCCGCGTGCCCACAGGCCGTGTTGATGAGCTTGAAATGATCCAGGTCCATCAGGCACAGGGCGTGGGGCTGGGCCGCCTCGGCGGGGTCCGCGGCGGTCCTGGCCACCGCCCGCTCGAAGTCCCGCCGGTTCCTCAAGCCCGTGAGGGGGTCGTGCCGCTGCAGGAAGTCAAGCTGGGCGTCCGCCCGCTCGGTCTCGGTCAGGTCCTCCGCGAGCACCAGGACCCAGGTGCCCTCCTCGAGACTCAGGTCCCGCAGCAATAGGCGCAGGGGAAAGGGCGCGCCGCCGCGCAACCCATCGAGGTGGCGAATGCGCGGGGTCCCCGCGTCCTCCTCAGGGCCCGCGAGGGTCGCCTCCGGGCTATCGAGCATCGGGATCAACCGGGCGAGCGGGTGGCCCAGGGTCTCTTCGCTCAGGCGCCCGAACAGGATCTCGGCGGCGGGGTTGAAGAGGCGGATGCGCTGGTCCTGGTCGGCCAGGATGACCCCGCTACCGGTAGCGCCCAGGAGGGCCCGCAGCGTCTCGCCGCCGATCCGCAGGTCAGCAAGGTCTCTCCTCTCCGCCCGCGCCAGCGCGACCACCCGCAGGAAGAGGGCGATGGCGAGCACCACCGCGACCAGGGCGAGCAACAGAACCCCCAGGATCCGTCCTTCGGCAGGGCTCGCACCCTCTCGATAGGCATGGAGGTGGGGCAAGACGGAAAACCCCACGCAGACCAGTGCAGCAAAGAGGCCGGTCAGGAAACCGATGGTGGCGAGCCGGGTCGATGCGGCCCAGCGCGTGAAGGTCATCCCCGAAGGCCGGCGGGGTTGGAGACGATGAAGACCCGAGTCCATCGGACGGGATCTCGACGCCCCGCGCCTCAGGCGGTCAGCCTACGGTACCGCAGGCGATGGGGCTGATCCGCCTCGGTCCCGAGACGGCGGTGGCGGTCCTCCTCGTAGTCCGCGTAGTTGCCCTCGAACCAGGTCACCTGGGAGTCCCCCTCGAAGGCCAGGATGTGGGTGGCGATGCGGTCCAGGAACCAGCGGTCATGGCTGATCACCACGGCGCAGCCGGGGAAGGCGAGCAGGGCCTCCTCGAGCGCCCGCAGGGTCTCCACGTCGAGATCGTTCGTCGGCTCGTCGAGCAGGAGCAGGTTGCCGCCGCTCCTCAGGACCTTGGCGAGATGGACCCGGTTGCGCTCGCCACCGGAGAGGTCGCCGATGCGCTTCTGCTGATCCGTCCCCTTGAAATTGAAGCGCCCGCAATAGGCCCGGGAGGGCATCTCGTAGCGGCCCACCACAATGGTATCCAGGCCGTCGGAGATCTCCTCCCAGACGGTCTTGTCGGCGGCGAGCGCATCCCGGCTCTGGTCCACGTACGCGATCTGCACCGTCTCGCCGACCCGCAGCTCGCCCGCGTCCGGGCGTTCCTGGCCGGTCAGGATGCGGAACAGCGTGGTCTTGCCGGCCCCGTTGGGCCCGATGATCCCCACGATACCGCCCTTGGGCAGGTTGAAGGACAGCCCGTCGTAGAGCAGATTGTCCCCGTAGGCCTTGCGCAGACCCTCCGCTTCGATCACCAGGTCCCCCAGGCGGGGACCCGGCGGGATATAGATCTCGTTGGTCTCGTTGCGGGCCTGGAACTCCTGGGACTGGAGCTCCTCGAAGCGGGCCAGGCGCGCCTTGCTCTTGGCATGGCGCCCCTTGGGGTTGGAGCGCACCCATTCGAGCTCGTGCTTCATGGTCCGCACCCGCGCCGCCTCCTGCTTTTCCTCCAGCTCCAGGCGCTGCTCCTTCTGCTGCAGCCAGGAGGAGTAGTTGCCCTCCCAGGGGATGCCGTAGCCCCGGTCCAGCTCCAGGATCCAGCCCGCCACGTTGTCCAGGAAGTAGCGGTCGTGGGTCACCGCCACCACGGTGCCCGGGTACTCGAGTAGGAAACGCTCCAGCCAGGCCACGGACTCGGCGTCCAGGTGGTTGGTAGGCTCGTCGAGCAGCAGCATGTCGGGCTTGGAGAGGAGCAGCTTGCACAGGGCCACGCGGCGACGCTCACCCCCCGAGAGGCGGGTCACGTCCGCGTCCCAGGGTGGCAAGCGTAGGGCATCCGCGGCCACCTCCAGGGTCCGATCCAGGTTGTGGCCGTCGGTGGCCTCGATCAGGTTCTCAAGGTCCGCCTGCTCCTTGGCCAGGGCATCGAAGTCCGCGTCGGGCTCCGCATAGGCGGCATAGACGGCGTCCAGACGCTCCAGGGCTGCCTTGATGTGGCCGAGCGCCTCCTCGACATTGCCGCGCACGTCCTTGGCCGGGTCGAGCCGGGGCTCCTGGGGCAGGAAGCCCACCTTGATCCCCGGCTGGGGCCGCGCCTCACCCAGGATCTCGGTATCCAGCCCGGCCATGATCCGGAGCAGGGTGGACTTGCCAGAGCCGTTGAGACCCAGCACCCCGATCTTGGCGCCGGGGAAGAAGGAGAGCGAGATGTCGCGCAGGATCACGCGCTTGGGCGGCACCACCTTGCCGACCCGGTTCATGGTGAAGATGTACTGAGCCATGGCTGATGGAGTGGTTCTTGAGGGAGGGTCTGGGATGGCGAGCGGGCGGTAAAGCAGATCCTCGACGCGGCCCCGACCGCTCCGCATGCCGGTCCCGAGCTGGTTCGTCTTGTTTGCCTGTTCCAGGCCGGCATTGTGGGCCGCGCCCTTGGAAATGTCCAAAAGGCGAAATGTCCAATCGGCCGAGCGGGCACCCGAGCCGCTTGGGGCGAGCGCCGGCCAGATGCCTCCGGGCCCGGGGGCGTGCTATCTTGCGCGCCCTTTACCGGTTCGACTGGCGCCGCAAGCAGGGACCGGCCGCGAAGATGATTCATGTGTCACGCCCTGAGCCCCCGACCTCGCCAATGCCACGTCTGATGCGCGCCCCCGCAGCCCTCTTGCTCGCACTCCTTGCGCCCGGCGCGGCGAGCGCGGAAGAACCAACCAGCGCCTGGGACCGGACCCTCAGCGCCCTCAACAGCACCACACCGTTCCCCCTCGCGGAGAAGGAGGCACAGGACAGGGGCTGGTTCAGCGGGGCCTGGGACGGGGTCAAACGGATCTGGAAGGAGGGGGGCTCGGATCTCTATCTTTCCGGCCGTTACTGGCACTCGCCCTGGGGCTTCAGCGACGAGGATCGTGCCAGGTACGACGACTGGGGCCTGGGCGGCGGCTTCGGTCGCAGACTGATCGACGAGAAGGGCAACGAGCGGATGCTCTATGCGCTCGTGGTGCAGGATTCGTTCGAGAAACCGATGTACCTCGGGGGTTACGGCTGGCTCGCGCGCTGGAAGGCCGGCGGTAACCTGCGCGTGGGCGCCGGCTATTCCATCGTGATCATCTCGAACAGCACCGCATCGGACTATATCCCCTTCCCGGCGCCCGTCCCGCTGGTGAGCTTCGGTACCGAAAAGGTCTCCCTCTACGGAACCTACTTCAACTCGATCGCGTATTTTTTCGCCAAGCTGAGCTTCTAACCTCCTTGATCACCCTGCGGGCGGCGTCCCACCGCGCTGCCCCGTCCGCCCCCGCCTCCCTTCAGCGGCCGGTCTGCATGGGACTATAGCCGTAGCCGATCCGGTAGAAATAGTCGTCGATGTGCCTGCCGGAGCCGCCGGGCCCGGAGCTCGACAGCGGCAGCGGATGAATCTCCGGTGCAAGCTCGCGGAAGTGCGACGCGAGCCGCTCGCTCGCGAGCGCCTCCCGTCGGGGGGCGACCATGACGAGGGTTCGATCGCGAAGCTGCTCGGGCGGGTCCCAATAGCTGAACATCAGTGAGCTACCGGACAGCGCCCTGATCGTCGTCGCCTTCAGCGGCGCCTGCCCCTTAGGGACCGACCCTTCGGCTCCGAAAAAGGCAATCTGGCTCGCGATATTGTACTTGTCCATCCCGACGACCACCGGCGCAGCGCCGGTCTCCCGCGCGATCCGATCATGCACCGCCTGGAGCGCGCGTGTCGCCTCGGGCCAGCCCGCCGCCCGAGCGAGCGAGCGCGGGTACGGGACACCCGGGATCCCGAGGACCGCGTAGTAGCTGGCCAACGCGTAGAGGGCGAGCAGCCCGGCAAGGATTCCGCCCGCCGTCGTGCGCATCACCATACCGAGCCCGAAGCGGCTCAGCGCGTCCGCCCGCACGATCGCCCAGCCGAGCATCGGCAGGGTCGCGAGCCAGATGGGTCCGGTCCAGTTGAGCCGCGGAGGGTGCTTGAGCGCGCTCCACGCGAACACGGCCAGCGGGACCAGGACGAAGCAAGTCACGAAGAGGCGATTGCGATCCTGGGCGTGCTCGGGTTCGGAAATCCCTCCGGGGTACTCGGTCCACGGACGGACAAAGAGCAGCGGCAGGACCGCGAGCGGGAGAGGGGTCGCCACGATCAGGATATTAGCCAGCATGAGGTGCAGGCTGAATTGCGTCTCCTCGCCGAAACGCCCCCCGGACTGGAACCTGAACGACGCCCAGTCGTTGGCCCAGTTCCAGTAAATCACTGGGGCGAATAGGAGCAACGCGATCAAGACGGCGAGGTAGGGCTCCGGTCGACGGAACCAGCCGCGCGCTCGCCGGTCCAGGAGGCAGAACGCCAGGGCGGCAGGACCCAGGGTTGCGATGGTGTATTTGGAGAGAAGACCGAGGCCCAACGCGATTCCCGCGCCGTACCAGGCCCGGCCTTCGCCCCCGACGAGGGCCCGATGCAGGAAATACAGGGACGCGGCCCAGGCCGCGGCAAGAGGCGCATCCGGGGTGGTCATCACGCCCGCGGCGAAGAATCCGTAGGGGATCGAGGCCGCGAGCGCCGCGGCCAGCAGGGCGGCGGGCCGGTCCACGAGACGCCGGGCGAGGCTGTAGCCGAAAGCGATCACCGCCACCCCGCAGGCGAGCGAGACGATGCGAATGCTCGCCTCACCGTGCCCGAGGAGTCCCTCGACGAGCGCGATCAGCCAGGCCACCATCGGCGGGTGGTCGAGGTAGCCGAGATCCGGGTGGATCGAGTAATTCCAGTAATAGGCTTCCTCGGGCGTCAGCGGGAGCACCTTCAGGTACAGGAGGTGCAGCAGCCATACGGTACCCAGGATCCCGATCGCCGCGATATCCCAACGCGGCGGCGCGCGCGGCCCGGGTTCCGGCGAAGCAAGCGGGTGGGTGGCGCTGCCGGCGGCGACCGCGCCCCACCCGACACCGAGTCCTGCGATCACGGCCATCCAGCCGGGCAGCCCATAGGCCAGGCCAGTCGCGGTCGCGCCACCCCGCAGGCCCAGCGCGACCGCGGCCACGGCCGAGTACCACCCGATCCGCGCGGCGAGCGGACGCCGCGGGGCAGAGGTCGCGCGCCGGTCCGCAGACCACAGCGCGCCCGCCGCTTGGTAGCCGACGGCGCCGGCGAGGAACCCGGCAATGATCGACGCCCCGAGCGTCCGGCCGTAGGCGACCAGCCCCAAGGTCGTGACAAGGTCAATCGCAATGCCGATGGCGCCGGCGAACCACCGCGGCGCACCGGCCGGGCCCGACCGGAGCCGGGCCAACAGCGCGCCTCGCGCGGCTGGGAGCTGACATCTCATGACATCGGGCCCCTTTTTGCCATGGGGCGAGGATTCCGCGCCGAACACGGTGTTCGGGTGGGTGTCCTGCGATGGGATGGGTGGATCCCCGTGCACGGGCGATCGGCTCTGGTGGCCCGCGACCTTGGCCGCGACCGCCACGCCTCAACTGAGAGGGGAGAAAGGCCTTTTGCCTCTAGGTCCAAGATTGGCGTCCCCACGGGGATTCGAACCCCGGTCGCCGCCGTGAAAGGGCGGTGTCCTAGGCCTCTAGACGATGGGGACCGATTCGATCGTGCCGGCAGCTGCCTAGGAGGATTGCCGCCAGAAAAAAATCCGGAGCGCACGGCGGGTCGGGACCGACCGGATGCTTACCGGATTTTGGTGTTTGGTGGAGCCAGACGGGATCGAACCGTCGACCTCAACACTGCCAGTGTTGCGCTCTCCCAGCTGAGCTATGGCCCCGTGACGAGACGGGGCATACTAGCCGTGGCCCACCGAATTGTCCAGCGGGTTTTTCCGGCTTTGTTCCGGCGACGATGCCCCCACTTGCCCTGTAAATTTACGCGGGTTGCATTGGGCTCCGCCCCGGCGGGCACCGAACCAAAAACCCCGCGACCACACCCAACGGGAGTCTCGAACCATGATGCGCATCTTGTTGTTCCTTGGAACCAACATCGCCGTGCTGGTGGTCATCAGCGTGGTCTTCCGGCTGCTCGGGCTCGACAGCATCCTGCTGGAGAGCGGCGGCATCGACATGGGCGCCCTGCTCGTGATGGCGGCCGTCATCGGCTTCAGCGGGTCCCTGATCTCGCTCTTCCTTTCCAAGACCATGGCCAAGCGATCCATGGGGGTGCAGATCATCGAACAGCCATCGACACCCTTCGAGCGCTGGCTCCTGGACACCGTCGCCCGGCAGTCCCAGGAGGCGGGAATCCAGATGCCGGAGGTGGGCATCTTCGACTCGCCGGACCCCAATGCCTTCGCCACGGGCTGGAACCGCAACGCCGCCCTGGTGGCGGTGAGCACAGGGCTGCTCCAGACCATGAAAAAGGATGAAGTGGAGGCGGTGGTGGGTCACGAGATCAGCCACGTCGCCAATGGGGACATGGTGACCCTGGCCCTTATCCAAGGGGTGGTCAACACCTTTGTGATCTTCCTCGCCCGCATCATTGGTCACACGGTGGATCGGGTGGTGTTCAAGACCGAGGAGGGACACGGTCCCGCCTACTGGATCGTGTCCATCGTCGCGGAGATCCTGCTCTCGGTCCTGGCCAGCATGATCGTGATGTGGTTCTCCCGCTACCGCGAGTTCCGCGCCGACTCGGGCGGGGCGCGCCTCACCAGCCGCCGCCAGATGGCCGATGCCCTGCGCGCCCTGCAGCGGACCCATGAGCCCCGGGACCTGCCGGCCGGGGAATTTGCCGCCTTCGGGATCTCGGGCGGCATCGGCCAGGGGCTGAAGGCCCTGTTCTCGAGCCACCCGCCCCTGGAGCAGCGGATCGCGGCCCTGGAGTCTGGGCGCGACTGACACCCGCCCCCTGGCAGGGGGCGGGCTGGGGTGGGGGTTGAATGTTTGCACGCTGCCGATAGGGCTGCGGTGAACCGCCCCTTCGACCCCCCCTCCTGGCCTTCCCCCTGCTGGGGGGAGGCAAGGGTGCGAGGGCGCGGCAGGTGGCGTCGCCCGCCGACCCTCCATTGAGATCGAATCGAGGCGCCGCCTTGAGGTGCCCGCAAGAGTGTGTTGCGGACCCAGTGGTTTAAATGGCCGGCTTTGACTTCAGGTTCGAGCGAACGATCGGTCCAAGCCGATCAGATAAGTCAGAGCAGCCGTATGTGGCGAAACACAAACCAGGCCTACGGGATCATTGCCATTGCGCTGCACTGGCTGGTCGCGGTCGTGGTCCTCGTGCTGTTCGCATTGGGTCTGTGGATGGTGGATCTGACCTACTATGACACCTGGTATCGCGCGGCCCCGAGCATCCACAAAGGGGTCGGTGTCCTTCTGTTACTGGTGCTGGTCCTGCGCCTCTTCTGGCGCCTAGTGAACCCGAAGCCCGCGCCGGAGCCGAGCCTCAACCGCTTCGAGCGTCTGGCCTCGGGCGCGGTGCATGGGCTGCTGTATCTGTTGCTGTTCGCCGTGATGATGAGCGGCTACCTCATCTCGACCGCCGACGGGCGGGGCATCGACGTGTTCGGGCTCTTCCAGGTTCCAGCCACCCTGACGGGGATCCCCAATCAGGCGGACCTGGCCGGCGATGTTCATCTGGCCCTGGCGATCACGGTCCTCGTGCTGGCGGCCATCCATGGCCTCGCTGCGCTGAAGCATCATTTCATCGATCGGGACCGCACCCTGATGCGCATGCTCGGGCGCTCCGCCCCACGGCCGATAAAAGGGTATCAATCTCGACCAAGCTCCAACCCGTGAGGAAACGACCATGCGCAACCGCTACCTAACCGCAGTCTCCCTGGCCATGGCCATCGCCATCCCCGCCCTGACCCCGGGCCAGGCGCAGGCCACCGCCGAGCGTTATGTCATCGACACGGAAGGGGCGCATGCCTTCATCCAGTTCCGCATCAAGCACCTGGGCTATAGCTGGCTCTATGGGCGATTCAATGAGTTCGGCGGTACATTCACCTATGACCAGGATGATCCCGGCGCCTCCCAGATCCAGGTGGACATCAAGACGGCCAGCCTGGATTCCAATCACGCCGAGCGGGACAAGCATCTGCGCGGCAGCGACTTCCTCGACGTGACCAAGTATCCCACCGCCACCTTCAAGAGCACCTCCTACAAGGAGACGGGCTTTAACAAGGGGGTGTTGGAGGGGGAGCTGACGCTCAAGGGCGTTACCAAGCCGATCAAGATCGAGGTGGAAAGGATCGGTAATGGACCCGACCCCTGGGGGGGTTACCGCCGCGGATTCGAGGGGCGGACCGAGTTCGTGCTGAAGGACTTCGGGATCGACTACAATCTCGGCCCCGCCTCCCGCACCGTGGAGATGATGCTGACGGTGGAGGGCATCCGCCAGTAGGCGAAGGTCCGCCGGTGCCGTCCCGCTCGGGGCGAGTCAGCACTCGCCCCGGGCGTTGTTGTCACGCATCTCGCGAGAGCCGGGGGCCAACAATCCGGGAAAACGGCGATCCAGCGCCGCCATCAGGGCCGGCAACCCAGGAACGTCGAAATCGGGCCTTGGCATCCCCAGGCTCCAGGCCGCTCCGGGTGGGAAGCGCCCGGTGCGCACCAGGGCCGTCCACATCCCCAGTCGCTCGGCCCCGACGATGTCCGTGTCCGGGCGGTCCCCGATCATCAGGCACCGGCCGGCGGGGCAGTCGAGCTGCTCCAGGGCCATCTCGTAGAGCAAGGGCTCGGGCTTGCCGACGACCGTTGGGGTTACCCCGGTCGCCGCCGCGAAGGGGGCCACCAGGGCCCCTCCCCCGGGGAGGACCACGTGCTGACCGTCGCGCATCCCGTCCACCGTGGTATCCGGATTGGTGGCCACCAGCCGGGCACCCCGCCCAAGGACGAGGTTGATGCCGGTGGTGAGGCTTTCGTAGTCGATCCCGGCCCCCTCACCGACTACCACCACGTCGGCGCGCAAGGGGTCGGGCTCGCCCACTTCGCGCAATGCGGCATGTAGTCCGGCACCGCCCACCGCGAAATATCGAAAACCTGGCTTCAGATGGGCAAGCCAGCGCGCAGTCGCCAGGGCCGAGGTGAGGACCCGCTCGAGCGGTGGTCTCGGCAGACCCATGGCCGCGAGGGCGTCGGCAACCTCCGCCGGGGTGCGGATGGGGTTGTTGGTGAGGAAGACATGAGGACTGGGGCCTAGACGCCGCAGGAATTCCTTGGCACCGGGGAGCACCCGCTCCCCATGGAACAGGACCCCGTCGAGGTCGATCAGTAGGGTCTGGGGCGGAAGGCGGGACACAACCCCATTATAGAGGACTGACCTGGACCCGGGCGGCGATGATGCCCGGATCCAAGCCCGTGAATCACGCCAAGTCGGCCGCCAGGGAGTCCCGGGTGGCCGCTGAGATCTGAACCTGATAGCGATAGTCCGAGTGGTCTGACCCCATGGTTACTGGGGCCCCGTCTTTCACGGCCGCTGCCATGGGCCCCGTCAGCTCGAAGCGGACGAAGTGGACCGAGGAGGTCTTGGTCTCGTCCTCCCGCTCCATGTCCTCGTCGGCGATGGCGAAGACCTTGTCGAAGCCCGCCACCTGGACCCACACCAGGTCCTCGATGCCCTTCAGCCGTGCCAGGGCCTCCCGGCGCTCGTCCACGTCCTCGTACTCGATCATGAAGGTCGCCTTCCAATTGCTTCCGTCCGGGATCAGGGGGTTGTAGGCATCCAGTTCCTCCTGGATCCCCCCGGACTCGAAGATGCGCTCGGCCCGGAGCATCTCCTGGATCTGGTACTGCATGGTCAGGCGGTCCTCAAAGTAGAGGGTCGCGTGGGCCCCGATGTGCACCTGGCGGTCCTTCTTGTGTGCCATCACCT
>Ga0209254_10000377_pt1 | contig 35229 bp, 24 predicted proteins | sample FrelakmetDIP11DI_FD_187148 | JGI IMG/M metagenome (GOLD analysis project Ga0209254, IMG submission 187148) | Freshwater lake sediment microbial communities from the University of Notre Dame, USA, for methane emissions studies - DIP11 DI (SPAdes)... | ecosystem: Environmental > Aquatic >... | reverse complement strand
CATGCGCCGTGCCGGCGAATACGCGCTGGCGCGCCCGGGCCGCGAGATGCTGTTCACCGTGGTCCCGCCCGAGGCCAAGTACAAGGCCAAGAACGTGATCGACACCGCTGTCTATCGTGGCGCGGACGCAGTCAGCGGCTGGCTGAAGACGGGCATTGATGCCATCGCCTCGAATCCGGCGGTGGTAGCCGTGGCTGGTGCGATGCTGGCCCTGGTGTGGGCGTTCACGGGCTGGTCGTTGGCGCGCCAGCACAAGGTGCTGGCACCTTGCGCACGGAACGTGAAATGACATAGGTTGTCGGCCACGCCGAGAAAAAAAGAAAGGGGGGACCGTGTCGAGTCGCACAGGTGCCAGTCGGCTGCAGACGCTGATGCTTTGCCTGTTGCTGACGGCAGGCGCCACCTGCGCCGCCGACTCAGGCCCGAACCCTGCGCAACACGGCCTGCTCACCGAGAACGTCGTGCTGATCGTGCCCGACGGCATTCGCTGGCAGGAAGTCTTTACCGGCGCCGAAAAGGCACTGCTCAACGACAAGGAAGGCGGCAGCTGGCTCGACGACAAGACGCTGCTGGAGAACTTCTGGCGCGATGATGTCGCCGAGCGCCGTCGACTGCTGTTCCCGTTCCTCTGGGGCACCGTGGCACAGCAGGGGCAGCTCTTCGGCAACAAGGCCGCTGGCAGCAGCGCTCACGTCACGAATGGCGTCGCGTACTCCTATCCGGGTTACAACGAGCTCGTGGCAGGGTTTGGCGATCCGCGGATCGACAGCAACGAGTTTGGCCCGAACCCCAACCTGAACGTCTTCGAATGGCTGAACGGCCAGCCCGACCTGCGCGGGCGCGTGGCGGTTTACGCAACCTGGGGCACCTTCGGCGACATCTTCAACCGGCAGCGCAGTGGCCTGCACATCCAGGCGGGTCCGCGGCCCAAGACGGGCAAGCTGAGTCCCAGGGACGAATTGCTGAACGAACTGTACGTCACGACGACCCTGCTCGATGCCGACGACCTCTACAACTCGTTCACCCAGGCTGCGATGCTCGATTACGTGAAGGAGGCGCGACCGCGCGTGCTCTTCGTGGGCTATGGCGAGACCGACAGCTGGGCGCACAGCGGCCGCTACGACCTCGTGCTGACGGCCGCACGGCAGGTCGACCGGTTCGTCGAGCAACTGTGGAACACCATGCAGTCGATGCCGCAGTACCGCGGCAAGACCACGTTCATCGTCACCACCGACCACGGCCGCGGCAGCGGGCCCGTGGACTGGAAGGAACATGGTATCGACTCGCCCGGCTCCGACGACATCTGGATCGCCGTGATCGGCCCCGACACGCCGGCGCTCGGCGAGCGTCGCGACGTGCCGCCCGTCACACAGGCACAGGTTGCCGCGACACTCGCCGCGTTCCTCGGCCGGGATTTCCGCCAGGCCGCGCCGAAGGCCGCGGCCCCCTTGCCCGACGTACTCACGCCCGCCCCGCACGCGGGGCGCGGCAAACAGCCATGAGCCGACCATCACTTCACCGCAAGGAAAGGACCCCGATGTTGCAGCAGCCAACCGCCGTTCGTCGTGTGTCGTTCCCCGCGTTGCAGCCGCTGGCCCTGGCGATCGCGGGCATTCTCGCGGCGCATGCGTCGCCGGCCGCCGAGGCGACCAGCGGGCTGGAAGAGATCATCGTGACGGCGCAGCGGCGTTCCGAGAACCTGCAGGACGTGCCGATCAGCATCCAGGCGCTGGATTCGCGCATGCTGCAACAGCTGTCGATCACGAACTTCGACAGCTACGCGAAGTTCCTGCCGAGCCTGTCGTTCCAGACCTTCGGCCCGGGGCAATCGCAGCTTTACGTCCGCGGCGTGTCCAACGGCAGCGACAGCTTGAGCGTCGGCTCCTCGCCACTGGTCGGCGTGTACCTCGACGAGCAGCCGGTCACTACCATTTACAACAATCTCGACGTCTACATCTACGACATCGAGCGGATCGAGGCGCTGTCCGGGCCACAGGGCACCTTGTTCGGCGCGAGTTCCATGGCTGGCACGCTGCGCATCATCACCAAGAAGCCGGAGATCGGGAAATTCGAGGCCGGTTACGATCTTGGCGTCACCCAGGTCGACTCCGGTGGGGCGGGCGGCAGCATCGAGGGGTTCGTGAACCTGCCGCTGACGGACCGCGCGGCGATTCGTCTCGTTGGTTACACGAGCAGCGACCCGGGGTACGTCGACAACGTCACTCCGGATCCGCTGCTGGTGTTCCCGACCTCCGGCATCGTGCGTGACAACGGCGACCTGCGCGAAAAGAACTTCAATGACGTACAGACCACCGGCGCGCGCGCCGCGCTGAAGGTCGACCTCAACGACACCTGGACCATCACCCCGGCCGTGACCTGGCAGACCCAGGACGCCGACGGCTTCTTCGCCTCCGACTCCGCCTTCGGCGACCGCCGGATCGCGCGCTACAGCCGGGACTACAACGAAGACAGCTGGTACCAGGCCGCACTCACCGTGCAGGGCAAGATCGCCAGTTTCGATCTCATCTACAGTGGCGGCTACCTCGATCGTGACATCGACAACTCCTACGACTATTCGGACTACTCGTTCGGCTACGACTCGTACTACGTCGACAACCCGGATTACTTCGGCAACTATTTCCTCGACAACAACGGCGACTTCATCGATCCGTCGCAGTACACCGTCAACCGCTCGAAGTTCACCAAGCAGACGCACGAGCTGCGCATCTCGTCACCGGCAGAGGCAAAGGTGCGCTGGGTGGCTGGGTTGTTCCTGCAGCGCCAGACGGACGACAACTACAACGCGTACACGGTGGACGGCCTGGCGGACGACCGCTCCGTCACCGGCCAGCCGGGCGTCAATTACCTCAATTCCACGTCGCGCGAGGACATCGATCGCGCCGTGTTCGCCGAGGTGGCGGTCGATCTCGCAGACGCCTGGACCGTGACGCTGGGCGGCCGGGCCTTCGACTACGACAGCAATGTCGTCGGCTTCTTCGGCTTTGGGCCCTTCTATGCGGACCGGGTCGGCGAAGGCGCCAATTCGGGCGCCCCGTGCGAACCCGACTCGATCGGCAGGCGGCCCTCGCTGCGTCCCTGCAACAACATCGATTCGGAGACGGACGGCTCGGATTTCACGGGCCGCGTCAACGTCACGTACCGCGTCGACGCCGAGCGCATGCTGTATGCGACGTACTCGAGCGGCTTCCGGCCCGGCGGCATCAATCGCAACCCCGTGCGACCGCCCTACGGACCCGACCAACTGAACAACTACGAGGCGGGCTGGAAGACCGGCTGGGCCGCGGGGCGCGTGCGCTGGAACGGCGCGGCGTTCTTCGAGCAATGGGACGATGCGCAATTCGGCGTCGCGGGCCCCAACAACATCACCGAAATCGTCAACGCGGGTCGTGCCGAGGTCATGGGCATCGAATCGGACGTACAGTGGGCGGTGGACGACCAGCTCACGTTGTCTGCCTCGGCCACCTACCTCGATACTGAACTGAAGACGAACTCCTGCCAGTTCGTGAATCCGCAATTCGACTGCACGATCCCCGGACCGCCAGCCTTCGATGGCGGCGAACCGCAGGAGAATTTCACGCTGGCACCGGCCGGCACGCGCCTGCCGGTGTCGCCGGAGCTCAAGATGAATGCCATCGCGCGTTACGAGTTCAAGGCCGGGGCGTACGATGCCTTCGCCCAGGGTGCCGTCGTCTACCAGACCGATGTGATTCCGACTCTGGCGGTGGACGATGCGGCGATCATCGGCAAGCAACCGTCATACACGACCGCTGACCTGACGTTCGGCCTGGCGAGCGGCAACTGGACGGCGGAGCTTTTCGTCGAAAACGTCACCGACGAACTTGGCCAGGTGACCCGCTACACGGCGTGTTCGCCTGCGATCTGCCCATCGCCACTCATCATCACCGTGCGGCCGCGCACGTTCGGGCTGAAGTTCGGGCAGCGGTTCTGACCGGACTTGCCAGGGTCGTTCGCGCTCGCTGGATGCCCGGCAACGAGAGGTCGTCCGTGACCGCCCTGTCGGAGAAGCTGTTGTTGCTGCTGCCGCTGTTGCTGCTCGCCGGCGGCGCAGTGGTGGCCGCGCCGTCGGCAGCGCAATACGGCATGGAATTGCAGGAGGCCACGATCGTCCTGCCGGACGGCGTGCGACTGGCCGCGGATCTCTATCGGCCCACTGGCGCCGCGACGGACGCGAAGTTCCCGGTGCTGCTCGAGTACCTGCCCTACCGCAAGACCGAGGCCCGCGGGCGCAACTGGCCGCTCTACTCGTACTTCGTGCAACGCGGCTACGTGGTGGCGCGCGTGGACATTCGCGGCACCGGCAACAGCGAGGGCACGCTCGTGCCTTACGAATATTCCGACATCGAACTCGACGACGGCGAAGACGTCATTGCCTGGCTCGCGCAACAGCCGTGGTCGACCGGCGCCGTGGGCATGTTCGGAATCTCCTGGGGCGGCTTCAACGCGATCCAGCTGGCGGGTCGCCAGCCGCCGGCGTTGCGGGCATTCATCGCTGTCCATGCCACGGACGACCTGTACCAGGAGGACGTCCACTACATGGACGGCATCATGCACCTCGACTCCTGGGAAATGAGCCAGGACCTGGACAACGCCCGCCCCGGCGCGCCTGGCTATGTGATGGACGATGCCTACTTCCGGGACCGCTTCGACACGCCGCCGTGGATGCTGACGTGGAAACGCGAACAGCGTGACGGGCCGTTCTGGGATCGCGCCTCGTGGCGCGATCGCCAGCAGAAGATCACGGTGCCGGGCTTCTACATCGGCGGCTGGTACGACGGTTACCGCGACGTGATCCCGCGCGTGCTCGAACACGCCGGCGGACCCGTGAAGGCCATGATCGGGCCGTGGTCGCACGCCTGGCCGCACGAACCGTACCCGAAGCCCGGCATGGAATGGCGCCACGAGGCCGTGCGCTGGTTCGATCACTGGCTGAAGGGTGCCGACACCGGCATCCTGCGCGAGCCGCGCTTCGCCGTGTACGTGCGCGACTGGCACCCGCCAGGACCGTACCTAGACACGGCTCCCGGGCACTGGCGCTGGGAAGACGGCTGGCCGATCGCGCGCATCGAACAGCGGCCGCTCAGCCTGCGCAACGATCACACGCTCGGCGATGTCGACGCGGCGCGCGCCACGCACCGGCTGCGCTATGTGCCGGGCATCGGCATCGAGGCGGGGGGGCCCGTGATGTGGTGGGGCGACGTCGCCCACGACCAGCGACCCAGCGACGCCTTCAGCCTGGTGTACGACTCCGCGCCGCTGACGGCGGACCTGGAAATCCTGGGGCTGCCGCGCGCGCTGCTGCGCGTGAGCGCTGACGCGCCGCGTGCCAACTGGTTCGCGCGCATCTCGGACGTCGCTCCCGACGGCACCGTGACGCAAGTGGCGGGCGCCGGTTTCAATGGCAATCACCGGCGATCGGCCCGCGCGCCCGAGTTGCTCACGCCCGGCGAGGAATTCCCGCTGGACATCGAAATGCATTTCACCTCGTGGGTATTCCCGCAAGGACACCGCATCCGCGTGGCGGTGAACAACTCGCAATGGCCGATGCTGTGGCCGTCGCCACACCCGATGACGACGACGCTGGCGATCGGCGGACCCGACGGCGCCCGTGTCATCTTGCCCGTGGTGGCGAAGTCGTCACGCCCCGTGCCGACGTTCCTGCCGCCGGCGGCGAGCCCGGCGCTGCCGGGCTTCGAGCCACTCGACAATGGCACGCCATCGGGCTACGGCGAGATATCGGAGGTGCGACGCAACCCGCAGACGGGCGCCGTCACCGCGGTCGCGACCAACACCGGCAGTGAACGCCACCCCTGGGGGATCGAGCGCTACGAGGAGCGGATCGAGCACAGCACCTCGGACGCGCACCCCGCGAACACGTCGATGACCGGCACGCACCGCATGGAGGTCGACCTGCCCGAGCGCAGGCTCCGGTGGGAGGCGGACCTTGTTTTTCGCAGCGACCTCACCGGCTACGACTACGAGTACGTCCGGCGGGTCTACGAGAACGACAAGCTGCTGCGGGAAAAGCGCTGGACCCAGCGGTTCCCGCGGGACCCGTGACGGCGCTGCCCGCCGGCCTGGCGGCCGAACGCGTTACCTATTCGCCTGCGTGCCGGAACGGCTGCCTGGCGAAGATGCGCCGCAGCATCGGCTCGAAGCGCTCCAGCGGCAGCGTGTCGTAGGCAGGATCGAACGAGCACTGATCCCACCGCTGGCAGAACTCCACCGCCGCCGCGTAGTGCGGATGCTCGCGATAGCGCTCGCGGGCATGGCGGTCGCCACCGGTGTGGTGCGCGAAGTAATAGGCCTGGAAGACGCCGTGGTGCTGGACGATCCACCAGGTTCGCTCGGACACGTACGGGCGCAGGATCGCAGCCGCGAACTCGCCGTGATTGTGTGGAGCCAGCGCGTCGCCCAGGTCGTGCAGCAATGCCGCGACCACGAGTTCGTCGTCCGCACCGTCGCGCAGCGCTCGCGTCGCCGCCTGCAGCGCATGCTGCTGGCGGTCGATCGCGTACCCGGTGAACGTGGCGCCCTGGGCGCGGAAGTAGCCGAGCACCCGGTCGGCGAGCGCGATCGAGTATTCGTCCTCGAGCCGCTGCAGGTGGGCGAATTCCTCCTGGGTACCGTCCTCCATGCGGGTGAAGCGTACGGGCGTCATGGCGGTGTTCATTTCGCAACAGTACGCCGTTGCTGCAGAATGCGGAACGTCACACCGAACCCCGCGCCTCGCCTCGCTGGAGCCAGACACCCATGAGTTCGCTCGACCTAGACTACGTGCGCGCGCAGTTTCCCGCCTTCGGTGAGCCAAGTCTCGCGGGGTTTGCGCACTTCGAGAATGCCGGCGGCTCGTTCGCCTGTGGCCAGGCGATTGCGGCGCTGCAGGAATTCTACCGGCAGACCAAGGTGCAGCCCTACTACGCTTTCGAGCCGTCAGCTACCGCGGGCGCCCGCATGGACAGCGCGCAGCGACGGCTGGCCGAGTGGCTGCATGTCGACACGGACGATTTGCACCTGGGACCGTCGACCTCGCAGAACACCTACGTGCTGGCACAGGCATTTCGCCGGTACCTGCAACCGGGCGACGAAGTCATCGTCACCAACCAGGACCACGAGGCCAACGTCGGCGCCTGGGCGCGGCTTCAGGACGCGGGTTGCGTGGTGCGCACGTGGCCGGTGGACGCGACCGGCGAGTTGCGGATCGCAGACCTTGCAGACCTGCTCGGGCCGCGCACGCGGGTGGTGGCCTTCACGCAGTGCTCGAACGTCGTTGGCAGCATCCATCCCGTGCGGGAAATCACCGACCTGGTGCACGAGGCGGGTGCGTGGGCCGTCGTGGATGGCGTGTCCTACTGCCCGCACGGCCTGCCGGACATCGCCGCGACGGGCGCCGACATCTACCTGTTTTCGCTCTACAAGGTTTACGGGCCGCACCTTGGCGCGATGTACGTCCGCGCCGCGCTGGCGGCGCAGCTGCCGTCGCAAGCTCATTTCTTCAAGGGCGACGCACTGCCAGGCCGCTTCACCCCCGCCGGACCCGACCATGCGCAGGTGGCGGCGGTCAATGGCGTGATCGATTACCTGGAAGCCGTGGCCACACGACACGGCCACGGGCAGCGATCCGTGCCGGAACAGGCCGCGGCGGTGCGGCACTTGTTTCGCGAGCACGAAAGCGAACTGTTGCAGCCCCTGCTCGACTATCTGGCCACCCATCCCAGGGTGCGACTGATCGGCGCCACTCGGGCGAGCTCGCGCGCGCCGACCGTGGCCTTCACGGTTGCCGGGCAGTCGTCGTCGGCGCTCGCGAGACAGCTGGCCGACCTGCATATCGGTGTCGGCAACGGCAATTTCTATGCCTACCGCCTGTTGCAGGCCTTGGGAATCGACACGGCGGAGGGCGTCGTGCGGGCGTCCTTCGTGCACTACACCTCGGCGGCCGAGGTCGACCGCCTGATCGCCGCGCTGGCGCAATTGCTGCATTGAGCGGATGCCAGCGGCGCTGGACCTGAACGAGGCAGCGCCCGCGCCGGCGCAGCGGTGACTTTATTATTACCGTCGTTATAATATGCTCGGTACTGCGCTCAGACTCCCCGGCCCGCGGGCACCGACCGGTCCGCGCCGTCGCTCGCCACACCAAGGGGAAACGCCTTGAACCCTGAAGTCTTCATCACCTGCGCCGTGACCGGCGACGACAGCAAGGTTGCCAGGAGTCCCCACTGCGCGATCACCCCGGAGCAGATCGCACTGACTGCCATCGAGGCAGCGCAGGCCGGTGCGGCCATCGTCCACATCCATGTGCGCGATCCGGAAACCGGCACGTTCAGCATGGAGACGCGTCACTACCGCGAGGTGGTCAAGCGCATCCGCGAGAGCGGCACCGACGTCATCGTCAACCTCACCTGCGGCATGGGCGGCTACATCGTCATCGGCGAGAACGGGCTCAAGGACACGCCGGCCCCCGGCAGCGACTTCGTCACGCAGGAAGAGCGCATGCGGCACGTGATCGAGCTGTGCCACGAAGGCCTGTACCGGCCCGACATCGCAACGCTCGACTGCGGCAGCCTGAATTTCGGCGACGACAATCGCGCCTACGTCTCGACGCCGAACTACCTGCGCAAGGGCGCCCAGATCGCGCGCGACCTCGGCGTGAAACCCGAACTGGAAGTGTTCGATACCGGCAACCTCTGGTTCGTGCAGCAGATGGTCAAGGAAGGGTTGCTCGACTCACCGGCGTTGATCCAGCTCTGCATGGGCATTCCCTACGGCACGCCGGCCGACACCGGCCACCTGGTCGCGATGGTCAACACCCTTCCGGCCGGCAGCGTCTGGAGCTCGTTCGCCATCAGCCGCATGCAGATGCCGTGGGTGGCGCAATCGGTGCTGCTCGGCGGCAACGTGCGCGTCGGGCTCGAGGACAACCTGTACCTGAGCAAGGGCGTGTACGCGAGCAACGCGCAGCTGGTGCAGAAGGCACGCACGATCATCGAGGCGATGGGCGCCCGGATCCTGACGCCGGCCGAGACCCGCGAACGCCTGCGCCTGCGCTGACCGCCGCATGACCTGGCGACCCTCCGACTACCGCTGCGACATCGAACCGCAGTGGATCGACTACAACGGGCACCTGCGCGACGCCTACTACACGCTCGTGTTCAGCCAGGCGGTCGACGCGCTGATGGACGAGGTCGGACTGGACGACGCCTACCGCGCGCAGTCGGGGTGCACGCTGTTCACGCTGGAGACGCACATCCACTACCTGCGCGAGGTCAGGGCCAGCGACACGATCAGCGTGCGTGCGCGGGCCCTCGGCGTCGACGGCAAGCGCCTCCACGCGGGCCTGGCGCTGCATTGCACGCGTCTCGATGAACCGGCGGCCCTGGGCGAGTTCATGCTGCTGCACGTGCAGCAGCAGCCGGCACCGAAGAGCGCGGCCTTCCCGCCCGACGTCCTGCAGCGGCTGCATGGCTGGCAGGATGCGGACCGGCAACAGCCGGCGCCGGCACTGGGCTCGCGACGCATGGAACTGCCGCGCCGCTGAGGGCGCAGCGGCCTTACGCACTCCATGAACGCACCCGACCTGCAACGCCTGCTCGTCCCGCGCACCGTCGCGCTGGTCGGATCGGGGGCATGGACCGACGCCGTCGCCGCCGGCGCGCAAACGCTCGGATTTCCCGGCGAGCTCTGGCGTGTGCACCCGACGCGACCATCGCAGCCCGGTGCGCCGTATTTCCGTTCGATCGACGACCTGCCGGCGGCACCCGACACTGCGTTCATCGCTGCCCCGAACCACGAAGTGCCGGCGATCGCGACTGCACTTGCCCGGCGCGGCGCAGGCGGCTTCGTCTGCTTCAGCGCCGGTTTCGCGGAAACCGCCACTCCCGCCGGGTTGAGGCTCACCCGGGAACTCGAGCAAGGCGCCGGCGCGTTGCCGTTCCTCGGCCCGAATTGCTACGGCATGGTCAACTTCTTCGACCGGGTCGCGCTGTGGCCCGACCAGGTGGTCGGCGATTCACCCGAACGCGGCGTGGCGCTGATCTCCCAGAGCGGAACGATTGCGTTGACGCTGATGTTCAGCGACCGCTCGCTGCCGATCGGCTACCTGCTCACCGTCGGCAACCAGACGCGCCTCGCCGCCGAGGACCTGATCGACGTGCTGAGCGAGGATCCGCGCGTCACGGCCTTCGGCCTGTACCTCGAGGGAATCAAGGACACGGCAAAGTTCGCTCGCGCCGTCGACAAGGCACGCGCGCGCGGCAAGCCGATCGCGGTGGTCAAGTCCGGCCGCACCGAGACCGCCAGTCGCACGGCGCGCAGTCACACCGGCGCCTTGTCCGGCAGCGATGCCGTGTTCGACGCCTACTGCGCGCAGGCCGGCATCGCCCGTTGCGAAACACTATCGACGCTGTGTGAAACGCTGAAGATCTTCCACGGCGGCGGCCCGCTGGCGGGACGCCGCGTGGTCGTGATGGGCGCGTCGGGCGGAGACATGGCGATGACCGCGGACGTTGCGCGACACCTGGCACTGGAGTTCCCGCCGTTCACCGCTGACGCGACTGCGCGCATGAACGCGATCGTCGGCGAGCGGGTTACCGTCGCAAATCCGTTCGACATGCATACCTACCTCTGGTTCCAGCACGCCGCGCTGCGTCAGCTGTTCGATGAGGTATTCCGCAGCGACGTCGACGCGGTCGGTTTCATGCTCGACTGCCCGCCCGCCGCGAGCGCCGACGACTCCGCCTACACCGCCGTGATCGAACAGTTCGCCGCTGCGTCGCGCGGCGCACAGCCACGCGGCGTCTTCATTTCGTCGCTGCCGGAAACGGCAGGCCACACGGTGCGACAACTCTGCCTGGCGAGCGGCCTGGTTCCGCTGCAGGGCCAGCGCGAGGCCCTCGAGGCGCTGCACCTCGCGGCGCTCGTCGGCGACGCCTGGCGGGATGGCACGCCTCCCATCCTGTCGCGTCCGCTGCCTGCCGTCGGACCGGTGCAGACGATCACCGAGCACGCAGGCAAGGCGGCGCTGGGCGCGTTCGGCCTGCAGGCGCCGCGTTCACAAGTGGTGCCCGCGTTGCAGGCGGCAGCGGCGGCGGCAGCCATCGGTTTTCCCGTGGTAATCAAGGCGACCGGCGCCGGACTCGAGCACAAGACCGAACTCGGCGGCGTCGTGCTCGGCGTGCGCAATGCGGAACAGGCTGCTGCGGCAGGCACCAAGCTCGCGGCACTGTCGGACGATGTACTGGTCGAGCAGATGATCGACGACGGCATCGTCGAGATCCTGGTCGGCATCACGGTCGACGAGCAGTTCGGGCAGTTGCTGCTGATCGGGTCCGGCGGCGTGCAGGCGGAACTCTGGCAGGACACCATGACGCTGCTGCCGCCATGGTCGCGCGAAGCCATCGCAGCGGCCCTGCGACAGCTCAAGCTGTCCGCACTCCTCGACGGGTACCGTGGACAGCCGGCGGGCGATGTCGAGGCCCTGATCGACGCGATCCTGGCGATCGGACGCTATGCGGCTGCGCACCGCGATACGCTCGTGGAACTCGACGTCAATCCCATCATCGTGCGGCCGCGCGGCGCGGGCGCCATCGCCGTCGACGTGCTGATCCGCAAGGCAGAGGAGTCCTGAGATGCAAGACGGAATCTTGACCGAGCGCAACGGGGCGGTCCTCGAAGTCACGATCGATCGGCCCAAGGCGAACGCGATCGACCTGGCCGCGAGCCGCCGCCTGAACGACGTCTTCACGCAGTTCCGCGACGACTCGAGCCTGCGCGTGGCGATCATCACGGGCGCGGGCGACCGCTTCTTCTCGCCGGGTTGGGACTTGAAGGCGGCGGCCGGCGGCGAGGAGTCGGACTCGGACTGGGGCGCAGGCGGGTTCGGCGGACTGAACTACCCGCGCAATCTGAACAAGCCGATCGTCGCCGCGGTCAACGGCATCGCCTGCGGTGGCGGCTTCGAGATCGTGCTCGGCACCGACATCATCGTGATGGAGGAGCACGCGCGCTTCGCGCTGCCCGAGATCAACGTGGCCGTGCTGGCCGACGCCGGGACGATCAAGCTGCGACGGCGCATCCCCTACCACGTCGCGGTCGAGTTCCTGATGACCGGACGCTGGATGGACGCGGCCGAGGCGAAGCACTGGGGTCTCGCCAACCACGTCGTGCCGCAGGGCCATGGCCTGGCCAGGGCGCGCGAGATCGCGCAGCAGCTGGCCGAGGGACCGCCGCTGCTGTTCCCGGCCATCAAGCAGCTGCTGCGGCACACGGAAATGGTGCCCGAGCACGAAGCCTTCGAGCTGCACGACTCGCTGCACCTCGTGCAGCAGGTGGTCCGCTCCGAGGACCTGAAGGAAGGCACGCGCGCCTTCACCGAGAAGCGCAAGCCGCGCTGGACCGGCCGCTAGTCCGCGACGCCGGTCACGCCCGCGGCTGGCGCGTTCAGCCGCCGAGCGGCCGCAGCAGCGCGCGCGAGATGATGTGCCGCTGCACTTCGCTGGTGCCGTCCCAGATGCGCTCGATGCGCGCGTCGCGCCAGATGCGCTCGAGCGGCAGTTCGGTCATCAGGCCCATGCCGCCGTGGATCTGCAGCGCCTCGTCGGCGACCAGCGCCAGCATCTCCGTCGCCTTCAGCTTGGCGATCGCCATGTCCATGTCGGTCGCGGTGCCCTGGTCGCGCTTCCACGCCGCCTCGAGCACCAGCAATTCGGCGGCCCTCAATTCGACGGCCATGTCGGCCAGCTTGAAGCTCACGCCCTGGAAGCGGCCGATCGGCTGGCCGAACTGCACGCGATCGACCGCCCATTGTTTCGCCAGGTCGAGCGCCCGCTCGGCTCGTCCGAGGCAGGTCGCCGCCACTTGCAGGCGCGTTGCGCCAAGCCAGGTGTTGGCCACTTCGAAACCCTGGTGCACCTCGCCGAGCACGGCGGAGCGCGGGACGCGGCAGTCGTCGAACTCGAGGATGCAGTTGTTGTAGCCGCGGTGCGAGACGTTGCCGTAGCCCTCGCGCACGGTGAACCCGGGCTGCCCCATGTCGACCAGGAACGCCGTCAGTGTGGCGCGCGAGCCGCGTGCATCGTGCGTGGTGCCGGTCGCGGCAAACAGGATGACGAAGTCGGCATGGTCGGCGTGGCTGATGAAATGCTTGCTGCCGTTGATGACGAAGTCCCCGCCCTGCTCGACGGCGGTCGTGCGAATGGCGCGCAGGTCGGAGCCGGCGCCCGGCTCGGTCATCGCGAGGCAGTCGACGCGTTCGCCGCGCACGGACGGCAGCAGGTAGCGCTCGCGTTGCTCGCCTGCGCACGCGAGCAGGATGTTCGACGGGCGACCCACGCAGTTGTAGTGCAGCGCATAGCTGGTTCGACCCAGCTCTTTTTCGTACAGCGTCCACGTCACCGTATCCAGCCCGCCGCCGCCGACGTCGACCGGCATGTTGGCCGCGTACAGGCCCGCTGCGATCGCCTTCGCCTTGAGTTCCCGCTGCAGGTCGTCGCGCAGGATGCCCGTGCGCTCGACCTCGGCTTCGTGCGGGTACAGCTCGCGCTCGACGAACTCGCGCGTCGACTCGATGATCAGCTGTTGCTCGTCGGTGAGTCTGAAGTCCATGGAAGTCGCCGTCCCTCAGCGCGGTTCGGACGTGGTTCGGCGGCTGCGGGGCGGCCGTTGGTTGCGGTGCGCGGCGCCGGCCCGGCCCGCCTCTTCCGCCCAGCGCCGCAACATCTGCAGCTGCAGGCTCAGTTGCTCGACCTGGCGCGCCGCCGGCCAGTCGGACGGGCTGGTGACCGCGCTCGCGGTCAGGCCGTTGATGTAGGTGGTGATCGACAGCAGCACCTGCGAGCGGAGCGCCGGCGGCCAGTGCGCCGACTGCGGCCAGTGGGTCGCCAGCGCCTTGCGGAACAGCTTCGCGTACTCGCGGTGCACCCAGGCGTTGAGGCGGCGGGCCTCGGCGTCGGTCGCTACCTGGCCCCAGAACGCCGTCCAGAACGCGCACTCGGTGAATCGCGACTCGTCGACCGGCAGCGCCTCGGTCAGCACGGCCAGCAGGTCAGGCCCCTGGCTGCCGGCGTCGCGCAACCGCGCTTCCATGCGCAGCAGGCTGAGCCGCAGCGCCGCGAGGATGATCTCCTGCTTCGACGCGAAGTAGTGCGGCAGCATGCCGGTGGTGAAGCCGGCGGCGCGCGCGATGCGCACCACGGTCGCCTGCTCGAAGCCGTGGTTCGCGACCACGGTGCAGGCCGCCTGCGCGATCTGCTCGCGGCGCTGGACGTGGTCGACGGCCTTCGGCATCGCGTGCTACTGCAGTCGCAGCCCGACGTGGCGGCCGGCCTCGCCCGGTCGCGGCAGCGCCGCGTGACTCGCGGCGAGCGCCGCCAGGCGGTCACGGACGGCCGCGTCGATCGGGGCGGCCTTGCGACTGGCGGTGTCGACGTGCAGGTGCATCTGCTCCGCCGTCGCCAGCAGCGTCGCGTCGCTGCTGCGCCAGAGGCGCAGGAAGACGTGGAGGCGCTTGTCGTCGACCGACAGCACCTGCGCCGTCACCGCGAGCGCTTCGGTGCTGCGGGCTTCGGCCTGGTGCGTGAGGTGCGTCTCGACGGTGAAGAACATCCGGCACTTGGCGCGGTAGGCGTCGTCGACGCCAATCTGCCGGTACAGCGCGTCCATGGCGTCGCCGAAGACCTGCAGGTAGCAGGATTCGCTCATGTGGCCGTTGTAGTCGATCCACTCCGGCCGCACACGCGTGGCGAGCACGCCGAGCGGCTCGCCGTCCTTCTCCGCCTGCCCCGTGCCGGCGCGCGCGGCGTCCGTGTACAGGCGCTGCTCGAGCGCGCGCAGCGTCGCGCCGGCGCCCAGGTCGTACTCGCGCAGCACCTGCTGGATCGCGACCAGGTAGTTGTCGCGCAGGCGCTCGAGTTCGCGGATCGAGCGGCCCCCGGACTGGGCCTGCGTGCCCTCGACCATGCGGTCGATCAGCGTCGCGGTGAGTTCCGGCGCTTCGAGCTTGGTCCACGGCCACTTCAGGCAGGGGCCGAACTGCGCGAGCATGTGCCGCATACCGGTCTCGCCGCCGGCCAGGTGATAGATGAGGTTGGTCCCCATGCCCGCCCAGCGCAGGCCGGGACCGTAGATGATCGACTGGTCGAGTTCGCCCGTGGTCGCGACGCCGTCGTTGACCAGGTGCAGGATCTCGCGCCACAGCGCTTCCTGCAGCCGGTCGGTCAGGTGCCCGGGAACCTCGCGCCGCACGTGCAGCGGATGCATGCCGATGTAGCGGAAGAAGCCGGCTGCGGCCGTGATCGTCGGCGGCGCGGTCTGCTGACCGCCGACCAGCTCGACCAGCGGCAGCAGGTAGACCGGGTTGAACGGGTGCGCGACGCAGAAGCGGCCAGGGTGCTGCAGGTCGCGCTGCAGGTCGCTCGGCGTCAGGCCGGACGTGCTCGATGCGATGATGACGTCCGGCGCCGCGTGGCGGCTGACCGCGCCGAGCACCTTCTGCTTGAGCTCGAGCTGTTCCGGAATGTTCTCCTGGATGAAGTCGGCCCGCGCCGCCATCGCGGCCGCGTCCGTGGTGAAGGAGAGCCGGCCCTTCGCCGGCAATGGCGCCAGCGTGAGGCGCGCGAGCGACGGCTCGGCATTGGCCACGGCGTCGCGCAGCCAGCCTTCCATCTCCGGCTTGACGTCGGCGGCGATCACGTCGATGCCGAAATGCAGCGCGCGCGCCGCCCAGCCGGCGCCGATCACGCCGGTGCCGAGCAAGCCGAGGGTCTTCACTTTCCGCATGCGTCACTCCCGCCGGCGCAGCGACCGCTGCGTCCGGCAACCGCGGTCCTGCGGCTGCCGTGTTTTGTAACGATCATAATATAACACCGGCTCGCGGTCGGGCGTCGCCGGGTGCCCCCGCCGCCGCGCTCAGAAATCGGCCGGTGGCGTAGCCCGGCGCCGCTCAGGCGCGAAGAAAGGCCGCTCGACCACGCGCGCGCGGCACATGCGCCGCTCCCACTGCAGCTCGCGACTGAGGTAGATGTCCGCCCAGAACACGCTGCCAGACTGGAAGTGCGGCGCGTCGACCATCGCCAGGCCCAGGTTGCGCTTGCACGTGGGGGACCAGAGAGCGGAGGTCACGCTGCCGATCTCGGTGCGGCCTGCCCGCTCGGCGTACAGCAGCGCGTTGTGCGCGGGCTTGTTGCCCTCGACGTCGATCCCGACCAGCTGCCTTCGTGGCCCGCGCCGCTGTTCCTCGAGCAGCGCCCGGCGGCCGTTGAAGTGTCCTTTCTTGAAGTCGACCAGCCAGCCGAGCCCGAGTTCGAGCGGCGAGCGGGCGCGCCCGACCCGCAGCGTGTGCTCGGCCGAGACGAAATCGACGTTCGGCGCGAGGAAGCCGGCCTCGATGCGTGCGAGGTTGAGGGCGGCGGAGCCGATCGGGCGGATGCCGCGCGAACGACCCGCTGCCATCAGCGCGTCCCAGAGCGGGACCGCCTGCTGTGGCGGCACCCACAGCTCGTAGCCGAGGTCGCCCGTGAAACCGGTCCGCGACACGGTCACGTCGAGGCCGCCGCTCGCGAAGCGGCCGATGTCGAACGGCCGCAGCTGCTCGATCCCCGTCGGCCACAGGCGCCGCAGGATCGAGTACGAAGTCGGCCCCTGCAGCGCCAGCGCCGCCACCTGCCCGGTGATCTCGACCACCTCGACGTCGAAACCGCGCGCGGAGTCGAGCAGCCAGTCGAGTTGCCGCTCGGCGGTGCACAGCCGGTATTCGTGCTCGCCGAGACGGAAGATCGTGCCGTCGTCGATGACGTGCCCGTGGTCGTCGCACCAGACGCAGTAGGCGACGCGATTCACCTGCAGTCGCGACACGTCGCGCGTGACCAGCCGGTTGAGGTAGCGCGCGGCGTCCGGCCCCGCCACGTGGTACTTCACCATCGGCGTCAGGTCGTACAGGGTCGCCGCGTTGCGGATCGCGAAGTATTCGTGCTCTACGGTCGTGAAGACGTCGACCGTGCTGTAACCGGCCCACGGGATGAAGCTGTCGAGCTGACTGTAGCTGCGCGCGCGCTCGTGGAAGGGCGTGTGCTGCAGCGGCTGCTGGTAGTGCGGAGGCGTCGTCGGATCGTGCTGCATGTCATGCCACCTGCGCCAGGACCTGGGCCGCGGCCAGCCGGCCCGCGCGCCCCATCACGCCGCCGCCGGGGTGGGCGCCCGCGCCGCACAGGAACAGTCCCGGCAACGGCGTCCGGTATTGCGCGGCGCCCGGCACGGGACGCAGCATGAAGAACTGGTCGAATGCCAGTTCCGCGTGGTGCCAGTGCCCGCCGGCGATGCGATACTCGCGCTCGATGTCGGCCGGCGTGAGCAATTCGACCGCGATGACCGAACGGCGCAGGCCCGGCGCGTGGCGATCGAGCAGGTCGACGACAGCGTCGGCCAGCCGCCCGCGCTCCGCCTCCCAGCCGGTGCGCACCTCGTACGGCGCGTACTGCACGATGGCCGACAGCACGTGCTGGCCCGGCGGCGCCAGGCTGGCGTCGGTCGAAGTGGGCACGGTGATCTCGAGCGCCGGCGCGGCCGAGCATTCGCCGTACTTGCTGTGGTTGAACGCGCGCTCGACGTACTCGAGCGACGGCGCGATCAGCACGCGCGCCCCAGCCTGTGCCGCCAGCGCGTCGCCGAACCGCGGCGCCGAGTCGAGCGCCAGGTGCAGCTTGGCGGCGAGGCCGCGGGTGCGGAGGTGGCTGACCCGGCGGACGAAGCCGGTGTCGAGGTGCTCGGCCCCGAGCAGCCCGAGCAGCGTCGTCTGCGGATCCGCGTTGGAGATCACGGCGCGCGCCACGATGCGCTCGCCCGACTGCAGTTGCACGCCGCAAGCCGCGTCGTCGTTGACGAGGACGCGCGCTACGCGCGCCTGCGTGCGGATCGTGACACCTGCCGCCGTCGCCGCCCGCGACAACGCATCGCAGACCGCGCCCATGCCGCCGACCGGCTGTGCCAGCGACCGCGGACCGGTCTCCGCCTGCGCGGCCAGACGGTACAGCAGCGTGAGCACCGTGCCCGGCGAACGCGGGCCGAAGCCCGTGCCGAGCACGGCGTCGAGGCCGAGTGCGCCCTTGAGCAGCGGCGACTCGAACTGCTCGTTGAGCAGGTCGAAGACGTTCATGCCGCCGATCCGCAACAGCTCGCGCATGTCCCTGCGGCCGAGCCGGCGCAGCGCCAGCCCGAGCTTGAGCAGCGCCGTGCGATCGGCCCAGTCCGTCGTGCCGAGCCGCGGCGGAACGCGGTCCAGCACCGGCGCCAGCGTCCGCGCGAAACGCCCCATGCGGGCCACGAAGCCGGCATATGCGTCGACGTCACCCGCCGGCACCGGCAGCGTGCCGGTCAGCGCGTCACCCAGCATCTGCACTGCCTGTCCCGATCCGGCGTCGTATGCCACGGTCGGCATACGGGTGCAGGCAAAGCGCAGGCCGTGCGACTCGAGTCCCAGGTCGTCGATCAGCCGTGCCGGCATCTGGTGCAGCAGGTGCGCGCAACCGGAGACATGGAAGCCCGGCGCGAACTCCCGCGTGACGGCTGCCCCACCCACCTGCGCCGCGGCCTCGAGGATCAGTACGGACCGCCCCGCGCGCGCAAGGTAGGCGGCGCAGACGAGCCCGTTGTGTCCGGCCCCGACGACGATGCAGTCGTAGACCGACCCGCCGTTGGCCTTGTCCGCGACGCTCATGGCGATCGCGACCGGCCGAGGTCGCGCAGGACCGCGCTCGCCGCGTTGGCGCCGGGTGCGCCCATCACGCCGCCGCCCGGATGCGTGCTCGAGCCGCAGAGGTACAACCCGCGCAACGGCGTGCGGTATTGGGCGTAGCCCGGGATCGGCCGGTTGAACAGCAACTGGTCCATCGTGAGTTCGCCCTGGAAGATGTTGCCCTCGGTCAAGCCGACCTCGCGCTCGATGTCGAACGGCGTGCGCACCTCGGCATGCAGGATCAGGCTCTTGAAGTCGGGGCTGTGGCGGGCAATGGTGTCGATCACCGTGTCGCCGAAGGCCTTGCGCTTCGCATCGTCCCACGGCCCGCTCGCCAGCTCGTACGGGCAGTACTGCACGAAGACGGACATGTAGTGCTTGCCGTCGGGAGCCATGCTCGGGTCGATCTGCGACGGGATCAGCATGTCGATGTACGGCGCGCGCGACCAGGTGCCTTCCTTCCAGTCGTCGTAGGCGCGCTCCATCATCTCGATGGTGTCGGTGACGTGCATGTCGCCGCGCGTGCACGGCGCGCCGGCCGGGATCGCCGGAAACAGCGGCAGCCCGTCGAGCGCGATGTTGAGCTTGCCCGACGAGCCGCGGATCTTGAAGTTGCGGACCTGCTGCACGAACTCGCCCGGCAGTTCGCCCGGGTCGACCGAATCGAGGAAGGTGCGGCGCACGTCCATGCTCGACAGCACGAGGGGCGCGTGCACCTCCTCGCCGTCGTGCAGCGCGACGCCGATCGCCCGCCCTCCACGCACGAGGATCCTGTCGATGCCCGCATCCGTGCGGATCGTGCCGCCGCTCGCCTGCAGCGATGCGGCGAGCGACGCGCTGACGGCGCCCATCCCACCGCGGGCGAAACCCCAGCCGCCGACCGTGCCGTCGATCTCGCCCATGTAGTGGTGCAGCAGCACGTAGGCCGTGCCCGGCGAGCGCGGGCCGAGCGCCGTGCCGATGATCGAACTGCCGGCGAGGTGGGCCTTGACGATCTCGCTCTCGAAGTATTCGTCGAGGAAGTCCGCTGCGCTCATGGTCCAGAAGCGCAGCGTGTCGTACATGCGCTCGGGTCCGAGCCGGTGCAGGCGCTGGCCGAGGTCGAGCAGCGACATCAGGTCGCGCGGCTTGAAGGAGGTCGGGTCGGGCGGTTCGAGCAGCAGCAGCGGCTTGATGAACTTGCACTGCCGGATGACGTCACGCGAGTAGCGGTCGTAGGCTTCCGCGTCGCGCTTCGAATGGCGGGCGATCTCGCGCCGCAGCGCGTCGTGGTTGTCGTACAGCGCGAGGTGGCCGCCGTCGCTCATCAGCGTGCAGCCACCGTCGTAGGGAATGATCTGCAGCCCGTGCCGCGGCAGCTCGAGCGTGCGCATGATCTCGGGCCGCAGCAGGCTGCAGACGTAGGAACAGTTCGAGTAGGTGAAGTCCCGGTACAGCCGCCGGCTCACGGCCGCCCCGCCGACGTACGGGTTGCGCTCGAGCACCTGCACCCGCAGACCCGCGCGCGCCAGGTAGCACGCCGCCACCAGCCCGTTGTGGCCGGCGCCGACGACGATCGCGTCGAGCGTCGTCCCGCTCAAGCCGGCCGCCGGTGTCCGGCGCCACCCGCGCGCAGGGTGGTGTCGACCGCGATCTCGAAAGCCCGCATCGTGTCCGCCAGGCACGCGTCGTCGTGCGCTGCCGACACGAACCATGGCTCGCGCGAGTCCGGCTCGCAGAGAATCCGCTCGTCGTGCAGCACGCGCGCCATGGCGTCGTAGAACGAATAGTCGCTGCGCTTCCAGTCGCGGTAGTTGCGCGGCGGCTCGTGCGCGAAATACAGCCCGCTCATCGACGGGTGGCCGACGAAGCTGTGCGGAATGCCGCGCGACTGCAGCACGGCGCGCATGCCGTCGCGCAGGCGCGTGCCGTAGTCCGCGACCCGTTCCAGTGCATCGGTCTCTTCGAGGATTTCCAGCGTCTTCTCGGCCGCTGCCAGCGCGACGGAGTGCGCGGTGTAGGTGCCGCCGTGTGCGACGCCCCGGCCGAGCTTGCGCATGATTTCCTCGCGTCCCGCGAGCACCGAGATCGGATAGCCGTTGCCGATCGCCTTCGCGAACGTGCAGAGATCGGCGTCGACGCCGTAGAGTTGCTGCGCGCCGCCGCGGGCCACGCGAAACCCGGTCTTCACTTCGTCGATCAGCAGCACGACCCCATGCTTGTCGCAGAGGGCGCGCGCGGCGCGCAGGTACTCCGGCTCGGCGGCGATTCCGAGACAGTTGCCCATGATCGGCTCGATCAACAGGCAGGCGATGCGCCCGGCGGCACGCTTGAACACGTCCTCGAGCTGGTTGGCATCGTTCGCCTGCACGAAGTGGGCGAAGCTGCGCAGCCCGACCGGCACGCCTTCGCTGTAGGGATACACGGTCGGCTCGCCGACCTCGTTCCACTTGTCCATCGGCGTGAACCACATCGCGGCATCGAACAACCCGTGGTAGCTGCCCTCGAGGATGACGTAGTCGTCCTTGCCGGTGTAGGCACGGGCCAGTCGCAGGCCGGCCATCACGGCTTCCGTGCCGGAGTTCGAGAAACGCACGAGTTCGGCGGCCGGCACCATGCGGGCGATGCGCTCGGCGACGGCCAGCTCGCGCTCGGTCGAAAGCGCAAATACACCACCGACGTCCATGCCCTTGCGCGCGGCTTCGTCGACGCGAGGATCGGCGTAACCGAGGATCGCCGGGCCGTAGCCCAGGCGGTAGTCGACATACTCGTTGTCGTCGATGTCGGTCACGCGCGCGCCGCGGCCGTGCTTGACGTAGATGGTCCGCTCCTCGCCCCAGAAGCGGAAGTTCGAGGCGACGCCGAGCGGCAGGCGTTTGACGGCCCGCCGGTAGTGAGCATTGCTCCGGGTCAGGTCTCGCGCCATGTCTCGGCCCTCCATGATCGGGCAAAACCCAGGAATCGCTGTGCGCGCCGGAACCGGGCCGACAGCGGGTCTATATGATCATATAATTACTGCTTTGAGAAGCTCGGCGACCGCGACTGGCAACGCTTGCCACGCTGGCTTGCCAGACGTTCATGCCAAGGCGTAAATTAAACGCCCATATAGTCGGCGCCGCCTGCCCGCCTCCGGAGATGCCAGATGACGAGCCCCACCGTCGACCGCGGCGATCTCCGCAGCACGGCGTCCGCGCCCGTGCGGGCGATGCCCGCCTGGATCTACAACCACCCCGAGATGACGCGGCTCGAGCTCGAACGCATCCTGTTGCCGAGCTGGCAAGTGCTCTGCCACGTCAGCCAGCTCAGCCAGGCCGGCGACTACGTCACGCTGGACATCGGTGCGGAAAGCGTCGTCGGCCTGCGCGACCGCGACGGGGTGATCCGGGCGTTCCACAACGTCTGCCGTCATCGCGGCGCGCGACTGCTCGACGGCGCCGGCAATTGCGCCGGCCCCGTTACCTGCCCGTATCACGGCTGGTCGTACCGTCATGACGGTACGCTGCTGGGAGTGGCGGCACGGGAGACCTTTGCCGGCCTCGACCGTTCCGAGCACGGGCTGCGGCCGGTGAAAGTGGACGTCGCGCTCGGCTTCGTCTTTGTCGCGCTGGCCGGCGATCCGCCGCCGGTCGCCACGACGTGGGGCGCGCTGGCGGACGAGTTCGAGCCCTATCGCTTCCAGGACATGGTGCCGCTCACGCCCATCACGACCGCGACCTGGAACGTGGACTGGAAGATCGCGATGGACAACTACCTCGAGTCGTACCACGTGCCGATCGGCCATCCGGGCCTGTACCGCATGTTCACGCCCGATTACGAGGACCAGGTCGGCGTCCCGGGCGTGGCGCGCGGCGTGAGCTGGCTGCGCGAGCAGCCTTCGACGCGCTGGGCGGAGCGCAAGTACCAGCAGCTCGTGGGGCAGGTCAGCCAGCACCTGCCCGAGGCCAATCGCCGCTGCTGGCGCTTCTACAGCATGCTGCCCAACCTCGGCATCGACGTCTTTCCCGAGCAGATGGACTTCTTCCAGGTGCTGCCGGCCGGGCCCGGCAAGTGCACCATTCGCGGCGCAATCTACGGTTTGCCGGACAACAGTCGCGCGACCCGGGTCGCGCGCTACCTCGGGCAGAGAATCAACCAGCTGGTCAACGGCGAGGACGAATGGCTGTGCACGCGCGTGCAGCGCGGGCTGGCCTCGAGCAGCTACACGCCGGGTCCGTTGTCGGAACTCGAGCGCTGGATGCGCGACTTTCACGACCTGCTGCGCGAACGCATCCCGGAGACCCGGCAGGCACAGGCGCCGGCACGGTTCGCTTGAACCCGACCGCGGGTCAGTACTCCGAGTCGAGCAGCATGCGCAGGAAACCGGCCACGGCCGGCGACGGCGTCACGCGGGAGTCCGCCCGGTAATCCGGATCGGTCTCGCCTTGCTGCGTCGACGCGGCGAGGGCCAGCTCGCGCTCGAGCCGCGTTCGCGACAGGTCGCTTGCGTAACCACTTCGTACTCGCATCCGCGGGTCGGCCGCACGCGCTTCGTACCCGAAATGTTGCACGCGGCTGCAGCCCGGACCGGCCGGCAGCACCTGCACGATGGCGAGGACACCGGGCCCCTGCTCCACCAGCAGGTTTGGCCACAGGAATTGCCGCCACCCCACGTCGAGCGTCGTGCCAGGCAAGCGCGCATCGAGCAGTGTCCGGATGACGATCTTCCAGTCGGCCGCAACCGTCACCGACCACTCGGCAGCATCCGGCCCCGGTCGGCAATCGCCCGCGTCGTCGAGGCCGGCAAGGTTCGGCTCCGGCCAGCGGCGAGCCGCCGTCGGCGAGCGCACGAAGATCAATCCACGGGACCGGTGCACGTCGAGTTCAAGCAGCCCCGCGCCCGCACGCGGCGGCAGGGAACGGCCATCGAGCCCGTAGCAGAGTTCATGCACGGCGCAGGCGATGCGCCCGTCGGCGAAGTGCCCGCGGCGCTCCGTTACCAGCGCGTGAGGCACTCCGCGGCAGGCGTTGCGAAACGCCCGCACCATGCCCTCCGCGTCCCGCACGACGAGCGCGCGGGTCGCGACCAGGTCGAGCGATGCAAAGTCGCCGCTGCCCGGAACGTCCTGGTCGTGGCCGGCGAACTGCCAGGCGCCACGGAAGACACGGTCGCGCTCCTCGTCAGGGTCGCCGTGCGTGCCGCGCGTCACCGCTCCCGCGTCACCCTCAAGCGCGGAGAACTCGCGCGGAAAAACCGACCGCAGGTACGCCATGCAGCGTCGCCGGGCCAGCGCCCGATCGATATTGGCTTCGTCCTCGAAGGCGAATCCCTGCCACAGCATTTCGAGGACGCCGATCAGCCCGAGTGCGACGGCCTCGCTGTCCAGGTGTCGACGCCCGCTGGACACGATCATGCGCTCGATCAGGTCATGGACGAGCGCGGCGAAATTCGCGTCCTTCTGCCCGCAAATGGCCAGGTACTCCTGGCGTGCGCTCGCTTCGCCCCAGAACGCGTACCAGACGGCGACTTTGCGCGGACTGGCGATTTCCGGGTCGAGATACAACTCGACCAGGCGCTGCAGCGCGAGCGCGGGATGTTCGCGCAGCGCAACGACCGGGGCCACGACGCGCTCCTCGAACTCCGTCGCCAGGAACTGCAGCGACGCCACGAGCATCGCTGCCTTGGAGCGGAAATAAAACCGCACGATGCCGGGTGACAGTTTCGCGATTGCCACGACCCTGGCCACGGTCGTGCCGGTCGGGCCGTACAGGTGCAGCGCGGTGATGCTGGCGTCGATCAGGCGCTGCCGTTGCCGCAACGGCAGCGCCTGCCGCGGCACCCTCTCGCTGGTGGCCCGCGCTTTCTTTGGCTTTTTCACGTGCCGGTCGTGATCCGCGTCCATATCCGGGTGCGGACACGTTGCGTCGCCATGTCCATTTCCTTGGTCGTGTACAGGCGCGCCTTGACGCGATCATTGGGATAAATGGCCGGGTCGTTCAGGATCTCTGGCCGCACCTGGGCATTGGCTGCCCGGTTGCTGTTGCCGTAGTAGATCTCGTTGGTGATTTCCGCGATGACATCCGGCTGCAGGATGAAGTTCAGGAACTTGTGCGCGGCCTCGGGGTGCGGCGCGTCCACGGGAACCAGCAGCGAGGAAAAGTTCAGGTTCGCGCCTTCCCTGGGGATCGTGAACGCGAGATTCAAGTCGGTGCCCGCCTCCCTGGCGCGCGCCATGATGTTCGCGTAGTCGCTGGACCAGGACATGGCGATGCAGAGGTCGCGATCGGCCAGCGAATTCATGTACTCGACGGAGTCGAACTTGCGAACGTAGGGCCGCACGCGTGCCAGCATCCGTTGCACCGCCTCGAAATCCTCGCGTTTGCGGCTGTTCGGATCGAGCCCGAGGTACACGAGCGCGAGTTGCATCGTGTCGTCGGGCGAGTCGAGCAGCGATACGCCGCAATCGGCGAAACGCCGTACGACGTCGGGGTTGAAGAGCATGTCGAGGCTGTCGAGCGGCGCGTTCGGCATGCGCGCCTTGATCATGTCGACGTTGTACGTGAAGCCATTGATTGCATGCAGGTAAGGCACTGCGTGCGCATTGCCCGGGTCGGCGGACGACTGCAGCGCCAGGACCTTCGGGTCGAGGTTCTTCCAGTTGGGCAACTTGCGCTTGTCCAGCGGGCGATAGACGCCCGCCTTGATCTCGCGACTGAAGAAATTGGTGGACGCGCTGACGACGTCATAGCCGGACCCGCCCGTCAGCAGTTTGGCCTCCATCGTCTCCTCGGCATCGTAGGTGTCGTAGACGACCTTGATGCCGGTCTGTCGCTCGAACCGCTGCAAGGTGCGGGAGCCGATGAAGTCCGCCCAGTTGTAGATGTGCAGGCGCTTTTCCTCGCCCTGCGCGACGCCGAAGAACCCCGACAGCAGCACGCATGCAATGACCCGGCATGCGGCGCCGCACAGCATGCCGCCTGCCGGATCGTGCCGGCCACGTGAACCGATCGCCATCAAGACAGCCCGTTGCACCTGCGGAAAGCGAGGCTGAGGAGGATGGATGATCGCACGGGAGATCGCAACGGATGGGTGCGTGCCGCAGCCGTTCATGCCGACGAGCGGCTTCGCCGCGCGAGCTGGGCTAGACTCCGCGCCTGACCAGGCATCGAGTGCACAGGCGGTTTGGACAAACGGCACTTGCTCGAACAACACACGATCGAATACATCCCGCTCGCCGAAAGGCGCGGCAAGGTCTGGCACCTGTGGCCGATCTGGTTTGCGGGCGATGCGCACCTCGCCACGCTCGCCGTCGGCGTCATCGGCCTTGCGCTGGGCGCCAACCTGCTCTGGACGACGCTCGCCGTCGTCGGCGGCTGTGCCCTCGGCACGCTCTTCATGGCCTTGCATTCGACGCAGGGACCGCAGCTCGGGCTGCCGCAGTTGATCCAGTCGCGACCGCAGTTCGGCTACTACGGCGCGCTGCTGGTCTGGGTCGTGGCACTGGTTGCCTACATCGGCTACAACGCGTTCAACCAGGTGCTGGTGGCCGGAGCGGTCCGGCAGCTGGCCGGGCGCGACGTCGCCAGCGGCCCGGCGGTCATGATCACTTTTGCGGTGCTGGCGGCGTCGATTGCAGCGGTGGGCTACCACTGGATTCACCGGGCACAGCGCTACGTCGCCTACGCTACGATCGCGCTGCTGCTGGTCTTTACCGCGGGCGCGGGCAGCGCACTGCACTTGCCGGCCGACGCCTGGCAGTTCGGCAGGTTTCCAGCGATCCCGTTCATGGTGCAGTTCTTTGCCGCGGCCGCGTACCAGTTGAGCTGGTCGATCTACGTTTCGGACTACTCACGCTACCTGCCGCCCGACGTCAGCGTGCGCTCGTCGTTTTTCTGGACCTTCATCGGCGCCTTCGTCGGCGGCGTGTGGATGATGCTCGTTGGCACGCTGGCCGCGGCATTCAGCCCGCACGCGGAGATTCCAGCGGCGCTGCAGACCGCCGGCGATGCCGTGTGGCCCGGACTGGGCACGGCATTGCTCGCCGTCGCCGTGCTGGGACTGCTGACGATCACCACGCTGAACTTCTATGGCGCGTCACTCACGCTGCTGAGCATCGCCGATTGCTTCCGTCGCATTCGCGCCGGAGCACCAGCGCGACTCGTCAGCCTGGCGGTTGCCGTGGCCCTCGCGTCCGCCATCGCCCTGGCATCGTCGGCCGATTTCGTCCACCGGTTCGAGGACCTGCTCGCCGTCCTGCTGTACCTGCTCACCCCGTGGACGGCGATCAATCTCGTCGACTACTTCCGCGTGCGCAAGGGACACTACTCGGTGCGGGAAATCTTCAATCCCGACGGTATCTACGGCCAGTGGAACTGGCGCGGCCTGCTGGCCTACGCGGTCGGCTTCGTGGCGATGATCCCCTGCTTCAGCACCGGGTTGTACACCGGACCTGTCGCCGAGCGGCTGGGCGGTGCGGACGTCTCCATGCTGGTGGGACTGCCGGTCTCGGCACTCGTCTACCTGTTCGCCTGCCGGGACTTCGATGCGGCAAGTGAACGGCTGGCCGTACGGCACGCCGACGCGAACCTCGACCCGGGCGCGCCACCGCCACGGCATGGCTAGGACGCAGCATTCCTACACAGATCATCGGCTGGGTCATCTTTGCGGGCGTGCTCGCCGCAGGCATCTGGCTTGACCGCAATTCGACCCGCGATCGCCGGCCATGGCTGCGATGGGCGTGCGCCGGCCTGCTGGTCGCGTGCGCCACGGCAGCATCAATGGCGTGGCCGGTCCAGTCCGCCGCATGGGCGATACTCGGCTTCGTGGCGGCAGGCAGTGTCCTGCTGCCTGCGCCTTTCGGCGTGGTGACACTCGCCGGGGTGATCGCACTGCAGTCGATGCTTGGCTGGATCAACAGCCTCAAGGTCGGCCTGACCGGCCTGCCACTGACCGTGCTCGACATCAGGATTGCACTGGCCAATCCCGCTGGGCTCTGGGACGCGCTGGCCCTGCCTCACTGGACCCGGCACGCCGCCACCATTGCGATTGCGGTCGGACTTCTCAGCTGGTTCATTGCCGGCCTGGTCGCTGCAGCTCGATTCGTGGCGAGCTACCGCACGCGCGCGTCGACCCGCGACCCGCTGTTGCGCCTTGCAGCCATCTGCTTCGTGGCCATTCTCGGCCTGTCGCGACTCGAGGCACTCTACGCCGACGCAGCGCTGGACAACTCGACCTGGCGTCTCGAAGGCGTCGCGTCCCTGGCGGACAAGATGGGCGCATTGCCCTTTCTGGGCTACTCCTACAATCTCGAATCGCAGTCGACCGGCGACATCTACCGGGACAAGGCGGGCGTAGAGCCTCCGAGCCCGGAGGAAGTGCGGACGGCGGTCCTGCAATACATGGACTTCACGGTCGGGCCGGCCGGCTCGCGGGTGCAACCGAACATCATGGTGGTGCTGGCCGAGTCGACGTTCGATCCGGCCGCGACCTTTCGTCTCCAGGGCCACTGGAACGACGCCTTGTTCCGGACAGGCGACCTGACCGCGGCCAACGGCCTGCTGCGCGTGAATGCGATGGGCGGTGGCACCTGGATCACCGAGTTCGAAACGATCGTCGGCCTCGACTCGAGACTCTTCGGGTATTCCGGGATGTATACCCATGCGTCCCTCTCGCCGTTCGTAGATCAAAGCATCGCCTTTTACATGCGGCAGCACGGCTATCGCACGTCAGCGTTCTTTCCGCATGGGGGCGATTTCTACAACGCCCGCAATGCGTATGCGAACTACGGGTTCGAAACCGTTCTCGACAGCCATGACATGGGTCGCGGGGACTGGATGAAGACCGACCGCGAAGTCGCGGAGAGCGTGCGCACGGCCATGGGGCCTGATCCTGCTGCGCCATTCTTCAGTTATGTGCTCTCCATCGAGAACCACTCACCGCACGACTGCGGCACTGGCGATACCAATGGCTTTGAAGTTCGCTTCGCCGGCACGGAGGAATTCACTCCCAACTGCGCGCTGCATGAGTACCTGCGTCGACTCGACTCGACGACGTCTGCCGTCCAGTCGCTGCAGGACTATCTCGCCGACATCGAGGCCCGGACCGGGCGTCCGTTCGTATTGCTGGTCTTCGGCGATCATCAACCGCACACGTTCGCCAGCACGGGTGGATTCCAGTACGACTACGGCACTTTGCGGAAAATAGCCGACACGCACATGACGTTCTTCCACATCATCTCTTCCGTGCCGGGCAAGAAGCTGCGTTGCTGCGCGGTGATACCTTCCGCCACCATGTTGCCGACACTGCTGAGCGGGTATGTCGCCAGCTCACCCGACGACGTCTATCTCGGCATCAATCTCTGGTTGCATGACCGCTGCGGTACCGATGCCGTGCGCCGCGACTTCGGTAACTTCATGAGCAAGCTGGCACCGCGGGCCGTAACCGAGCGCACGCAAGCGTGCAGTGCCGCCTACGAGCGCGCACTGAGCGGGTACCGGACGTCGGGCGTCGTCCGCCTTGATCGCAACCCATAGCATCGTCGTGACCGGACCGCTCGCTGCGTGCCCCTCCGTGGCTGGCTCGCGTGGCGCTCCGGCAGTCCGTCAGCAACGCGCGGGCCATCCCTGAACGCCCGTCGCGCGGCGCATCAGTTCCTGCAATCGTTTCTGCATCAAGGGCCCGTTCGCTCGGTCGGGGTCCGTGACACGGCCGGGTGCAGTTGTGCCACGATGGACAGAAGTTGCGGCGCTGACGCTTCGACGCAGACGCGGCCGGCGTCGATCGCCTCGCGTGCGCGGTGAAAATCCATCAGTGCGAAGTCGTCCATGCGAGGCCTCAGCAGCACGTCGGCCGGCTCGATCGCCAGCCGCGTGCGCGTGATGCGGTCCTGCATGATGTTCACGGAGCTGGTCATCGCCTCCAGCAATCCCGGCTCCTGGCGCTTGGAGCGAAAAGACTCCACCAGTCCGTCGAGCATTCCGGACCATCGCTTCAGGATCGCGGAGCCCTCCTCCGTCGCCGTGCGCTCAGCCACCGCGCTGGTCGCGGGCTTCGAACCGACCGCAAGCTGTGCGCGTTGCCCCGCGCGGGTCACGCTGCGGCTGAGGTCAACCGCGATGACGACGTCAGCGCCCATCGCACGGCACATCGAGACAGGCACAGGGTTCACGACGCCGCCGTCGATCAGCCAGCGGTCCGCGTGCCACGCCGGCGCGAACAATCCAGGCACGCCACTCGACGCACGTACCACGCGCATCATCGGGCCTTCGCGCAACCAGACTTCCTCGCCGGTGTAGAGATCCGTGGCGACGGCGCCGAATGCAATCGGCAATTGCTCGATCGGCGTGTCGCCCACGCCCGCCGCAATGGCTTCCATCAGGCGATTTCCCGTCATGATGCCGCCACCGCGGAACGTCGCATCTATCAGGTGCCACACGTCGCGCTGCGTGAGCGCGCAGACCCAGGCTTCCAGTGCGTCGAGTTTGTCGTTCGCGAAGGCTGCGCCCACGAGCGCCCCGACCGAGGCTCCCGTGACGACGGCAGGCCGCAGCCCCAGGTCGGCGAGTGCATGCAGGATGCCGATGTGCGCCCAGCCTCGCGCCGACCCGCTGCCGAGCGCAATACCGAGGCGCGGTTCGGTCACGGCTGCAAGGCGCGGCAGAGAAGGTCGGAGCGCGCACCACCCGAGTGATCGACGATCGCGCCCCGGTGCTTCGCGGACTTCATGCCGTGGATGATGGCGCTGCAGCAGGCGCCGGGCAAGTAAGGCAACCGATGAGGTTGGAGAAGTGCAGCAACGCCGAAATTCAAACCTGCAAGTGGCCCTGGAATCACCACGGCCAGCCTGCTCGCCGTGTGTCACTCCGTGGCATGATGAACTGGTCCACTGCCGAGGGTAGATTGTTGCGATCGATGCTGGCCACCTTCGTCCTGTGCGCCGCGATGGCCACGCCCGCCGCGGCTTCGCCGACCATGGCTGACTGCGACGTGGCGGGTCACGCAACCGTGCTGCAACCCGCGGCGGAGTCGGCGCCGCTCGAGGCGCGCGCAATCTGGTTCGATGCACGATTGCTGCGCTGGCCCGGCGTCGAAGCCGGCGGACGCTTCCGGCTGCACCATTCAGCCGGCGGCCGGGCCGTTGCGGTGCCGGGCCTGCCGGTCAACGGTGCCGACGGCGCGCTCGATCTGCCAGCCCATGAGGGCGACCTGCCACCTGCCGTCGCCGGGCGCTTTCGTCACGTCGCAGCAGGCGTCACGCTGCAGGTCCAGGCGAACGCCGACGCCCTGCGCCGACTTCATCAGGAGCAGTTGCTGCTCGTCCAGGAAGACGCAGGCGGGCGGGTGATTCGCGCAACACGCCTGCAGGCGCCCGGGGCGCTGGACGACCTGTACGCGGACGCTGCCAACGCGCAACTCGGCGTGACGGTCGCGCAGGATCAGACGAAGTTCGCCGTCTGGGCCCCGACCGCAGGCAACGTGGTGCTGTGCCTGCACGATCGCGGCAACGGGCCAGCGCGTTCGCTGCAGCCACTGCAGCGCGACGCGCAGACCGGCGTCTGGTCCACGGTCATCGATCGCGATCTCTCCGGGCACTACTACACCTACCTCGTCGACGTGCTGGTGGACGGAGTCGGCCTCGTGCGCAACCGCGTGGCGGATCCCTATGCCGTCAGCCTGACGACCGATTCCCGCCGTAGTTACGTCGCGAACCTGCAATCCCCCCACCTGAAGCCGGCGGACTGGGACCGCACGCAGTCGCCGCAACGCGTGCAGGCGGCCACCGACGCCGTGATCTACGAACTGCACGTGCGCGATTTTTCGGTTGGTGACGCGACGGTACGACCCGCTTACCGCGGCAAGTACCTCGCATTCACGCTGCACGGCACGGACGGCATGCGGCACCTGCAGGCGCTCGCCGCAGCCGGCGTCACCGACATCCACTTGTTACCCGTGTTCGACTTCGGCTCGGTACCTGAGCAGGACTGCGTGACACCTGCCCCGGCGGGCGCGCGCGACGGCGAGACACAGCAGCAGGCTGTGTCGGCAGTAAGCGCGCACGACTGCTTCAACTGGGGCTACGACCCGGTGCATTTCACCGCGCCCGAGGGCAGCTATGCGACAGATCCGGCCGACGGCGCGGTACGCATCGTCGAGTTCCGGCGCATGGTGCAGGCGCTGCACCGCGCTGGACTCAGGGTCGGCATGGACGTCGTCTACAATCACACCTACGCGTCCGGGCAGGATCGCTGGTCCGTGCTCGATCGCATCGTGCCTGGCTACTTCCATCGCCTCGACGAGACCGGCAATGTCGCGATGTCGACCTGCTGCGCGAATACGGCGACCGAGCATCGCATGATGGCGAAGCTCATGCTCGACTCGGTGGTGACGTGGGCGCGCGAATACCGGATCGACTCGTTCCGCTTCGACCTGATGGGGCACCAGCCCCGGGCGGTGATGGTAGAGCTGCAATCGCGCGTCAACGCGGCGACCGGGCGCAACGTGCTGCTGATCGGCGAAGGCTGGAATTTCGGCGAAGTCGCCGATGGCGCTCGCTTCGTGCAGGCTTCGCAGCTCGGGCTCGGCGGCAGCGGCATCGCGACGTTCAGCGACCGCGCACGTGACGCGATCCGCGGCGGCGGTGCCGGCGACGGCGACGCGCGCCAGGTGAGCGTGCAGGGCTACGTCAACGGATTGCACTACGACCGCAATGCCGCTGCACCTGCCGACACCTCCGCGACCGACCTGATGCGCGCCGCCGATCTGGTCCGGGTCGGACTGGCGGGATCGTTGCGCGATTTCCGCCTGGTCACGTTCGATGGCCGTGAACTGCCGCTCGCGCAGATACCGTACGGGGGCGACCAGCCCGCCGGGTACGTCACCTCGCCGGGAGAAGTGGTCAACTACGTCGAGAACCACGACAACCAGACGCTGTACGACCTGAACGCCTTCAAGCTGCCGCTCGACACGTCGACCGACGAGCGAGCGCGCGTGCAGATCCTGGCTGTGGCGCTGAACGCGTTCAGCCAGGGCATCGCCTACTTCCACGCGGGCATGGAACTGCTGCGCAGCAAGTCGCTGGATCGCAACAGCTTCGACTCCGGCGACTGGTTCAACCGCATCGACTGGACCGGACAGGACAACTTCTTCGGCACGGGTCTGCCGCCGGCGCGGGTCAACGAACCCAGCTGGCCGCTGATGCGACCGCGCCTCGCCGATTCGCGGCTCGATCCGTCGCCCACCGACATCGCGTGGAGCCGCGGCGCGTTCAACGACCTGCTGCGCATCCGCTCGAGCTCGACGCTGTTCCGGCTGCACGGCGCCGCTGCAGTCGCCGAGCGCCTGAGCTTCCTGAACACGGGTCCGCAGCAGGTCCCGGAGGTGATCGCCGGACACCTGCTGGGTCGCGGCTATCCGGGAGCCAACTTCAGCGAGATGCTGTATCTCGTCAACGTCGATATCGAACCGCACACGCTGGGGTTCGATGGCGAGAGCGGCAAGCGCTACGTGCTGCATCCCGTGCACCGCGCCTTCGGTGCGACCGATCGACGAGCGGCAGAGCAGGCCAGTTACGACGCGGCGAGCGGGCGCTTCACCGTTCCGGCGCGGACCGCGGTGGTGTTCGTCGTGGAATGACAGGAGGCAGCCGATGATGTCACCCGGACTGTGGCTGTGTGTGTTGGCAGCCTCGTTGATGCTGCCATCCGTGGCGAACACGGCAGACATTGATCGCGCGAGCGCCAGCGAGCTGGTGATCGCCACCTACAACCTGCGGTTTGCCGGCAGCGAAGCTCCCAACGCGTGGCCCGACCGGCGTCCTGTCGTCAAGACCCTGCTGGACAGGTACCAGCCCGACCTCATCGGAACGCAGGAGGGGCTGTATCTCCAGCTCAAGGACATCGCCGCGGACCAGCCGGCCTACGACTGGATCGGCCTCGGACGGGACGGTGGCAGCCGCGGCGAATTCATGGCGATCTTCTACCGGCGTGACCGCTTCGAGCCGCTGGAGTTCGACCACTTCTGGCTGAGCGACACGCCCGAGGTGATCGCGTCGAGCACCTGGGGTAACGGCGTGCGGCGCATGGTGAGCTGGGTTCGCTTCAGGGACCGCACCACTGGACGCACCTTCTATTTCTGGAACACCCACCTCGACCACGAGGTGCAGGCTGCCCGGGAGAAATCAGCGGAACTGATTCGACGACGGATCGGCAGGCTGCCGACGGACTCGCCGTTGTTCCTGGTGGGCGACTTCAACTCCATCGCCGCGGCCAACCGGACCTACGACATCCTCACCAAGGAAGCAGGCCTGACTGACACCTGGTCAGCGGCGCGCGAGCGACGCAACGAGGACGCCAACTCCTTCACCGGGTTTGGCCCATTGCGTCACGAAGGCGAACGGATCGACTGGATCCTGGCACGCGGCGCGATGGACGTTCGTGCGACGGAGGTCGTTACCTTCCGGCACGGCGACCAATGGCCGAGCGATCACCTGCCGGTCGTGGCGTGGATCACTCTGCAACAGGCTCCCGATCAGTGACCCGGGCCGTAGCGTTGCTGCCCGGGCCGCTGCCAATCGTTGGTTTGCCGATGATCGTGAAACTCGCCCACATCTTCGGGTCGTTCGGATAGTTCTTGATCGTCTGGAGCTGCGCGGCCTGCATTGCCAGCTCCGGCGCCTTGCCCTGCTGCAGCCCGGCAACGAAGCGCGTCATCAGCCGGTACGTCGCGAGATCGCTCACGTTCCAGAGGCTGGCGACGACCTGGCCAGCGCCGGCATTGGTCCAGGTGCGCGCGACACCGAACGTTCCACCATCGAAGACGCGCCCCAGCGCTGTCTGACAGGCGCTCATGACGACCAGGGGCTGATGCTCGTCCCATCCCCTGAACTGCTGGGTTCGCAGTTCGCCGGCAAACAGGTTTTTCTGGCTGAGGACGACGAAGCCGCGGGTCAGTGGATTCCTGGCATCGGCGACGGCGTGTGTCGCCATGTAGATCACACCCTGGCCGGCGCTGCGGTCGATGGCGTTGACGACATTCTTCCGGGTCGCGTCCGCGCCGATCAGGACATTCTTGTCGGCGATACCCAGCTCTTTGGCGATCGCCTGCGCCTCTTTTCTCGCGCCGGGTAGCGCCGGGAAGCTGTATCTCACGTCGCGCATGTCGTCGGGGTCGCCGACGATGACCGACTTCGAGAGATCGACCTTGCCCATGTCAAAGCCGCTGCTGTCGCCAGCCAGAACGTCCAGGTCCTGCATCACGACGAACGACCATCTCCTCGCCGCGAAGTCGTCCTGATTGCGGATCGGCAGCGCCGCATACGGCGCAGTTCCGGTATCCCTGACGGGCACGACCAGCAGACGGCCCTCGCCCGCCGCGAGAACCTGGCGGATGTCGCCGGGCAACAGCGTCGTGGCGGCTTCGGCCAGGGCCTCCCGGCGCTTCCTGATCGCCTCGGGCGAGTTGTCGCGCTTGCCGGCGCCGCGCTCGGCATCGACATCAGCATCGATCTCGGCATCGA
>Ga0209254_10000376_pt1 | contig 35249 bp, 35 predicted proteins | sample FrelakmetDIP11DI_FD_187148 | JGI IMG/M metagenome (GOLD analysis project Ga0209254, IMG submission 187148) | Freshwater lake sediment microbial communities from the University of Notre Dame, USA, for methane emissions studies - DIP11 DI (SPAdes)... | ecosystem: Environmental > Aquatic >... | reverse complement strand
GCCTGGAAGCCAAGCCGCGCCAGGGCGTCGGCCAGGCGCGAACGCATGGCGGGCGGCTTGATCGGGAACGCACCGAAGAAGTCGTCGCGCCCGAGTGCAGGATTGCGCTCGCGGGCGTTGGCGGCCCAGTACGTCGCGCGCTCGGTGCCGCCGGCAAGTAAGTGCGCAGCGCTCGCGATCATCGCAATGAGCACGTGCGCACCGGGCGAGCGCGCGGCCCGCTCCGCCCACTCGGCAGCCTCGGCATCCTCGCCGGCCGCGACGTGCGTGAAGGCCCGCGTGCCGAGCATCGCGTAGTAGAGCGGATCGATCGGGCTGAGGCGCATCGCGAGATCGACGTGTGCGCGTCCCTCGAGTTCGCGTCCTGCCAGCGCCTCGGTCCAGCCGCGGGCGTAAATGCCCTGCGCGTAGTTCGGGCTGATCGACGTCGAGCGCTCGAGCCAGCCGAGGCTGCGCTCGAGGTCGCCCTCCAGCCAGAAGGTGCGCCCCATCGTGAAGTTCACGAACGGGTCGAGCGGGTCGAGCTCGAGGCCGCGCTCGGCACTGCGGCGGGCAAGCGCCACCTCGCCGGCGAAGTCGTCGGTGTGGCGCAGGAACGCCGTCTGGAAGTGCACGAACGACAGCCCGGCATGTGCCCGGGCGAAGCCCGGATCGCGCGCCACGGCCTGCCGGAACAGCGCCGCGGCGGCCGCGTTGTCACCGCGGTTGAAGCGGTACATGTGCTGCAGGCCGAGGTGGTAGGCCGACCACGCGTCCAGGTTCTCGGTCACCTGTAGCCGTGCGAGCTGTGCCTCGTGCAGCGGAATCTGCACCTCGAGCGCCGACAGCACCCGCTCGCGGATCTCCCCGCGCACCCGGTGCACGTCGTCGATCGAGACCTCGAACCGATCGGCCCAGATCACGCTGGCGTCGCGGGTGTCCGACAGTTCGACGGTCACGGCGAGCCGCGTGCCGGAGACCTCCACGGTGCCAGTCAGGCAGTAGCGTACGCCCAGCAGCCCGCCGATCTCGCCGACGTCGGCATGCGGCTCGCGCAGCCGGAACGACGAGCCGCGAGCCGTGACGAACAGCCAGCGCAGGCGTGACAACTCGGCGATCAGTTCGTGGGGCAGGGCGTCGGCAATCGCCGAGTACGGCCCGGCGTCGCCGATCAGCCGGAACGGCAGCACGGCGATCGACGGGCGCGAGGACTGCCCGCCGGGCGTTGCTGCGACAACGGCAGCGGCTGCTGTCTTCACCCCCGCGACGAATCGCAGGCCCTGCCGGTGCACGGTCCTGATGTAACGCTGCTCGCGGCCGGAATCCCCCAGCGCCTGTCGCGCGGACTTCACTCGACTGGCGACGGCTGCATCGGAGACGACGCGGCCATCCCAGATTTTCTCGATGATCTCGTCCCGCGACACGAGCCGCTCGCGGTTCTCCACGAGCAGCGCCAGCAGCGCGAATACCTGCGGTTCCACCGGGCAACGCTGGCCGCCCTGGCGCAGTTCCACCCGCGCCAGGTCCAGCTCGAAGTCGCCGAAGCGATAGATCATGGGCCGAGCATACGCAAAACCTCCATGGAATCTCCATGCCGTCTGCAAGCTTCGGCCGCTCGCGCGTGCCAGCCTGTGCTCGACGGCGGCGGAACGGGTCCATCGCCGGCAACACGTGAGGAGACCGAAGTGAAACAGGACAAGACCCAGCTGCCGACGCGGCTCGAGGCGGGCGGCGTGTGCATCCAGGCTGAGGACTGGTCGGAGCTGAACGTGGCGCGCATCCGCTTCCCGAAAGGCGCGGACGCGACGCCGCTGCTGGTGGGACTGCCGCAGGACCTGTGCCAGTGCCCGCACTGGGGAATGGTGCTGCGCGGCTCGATCCACGTGCGTTACGCGGACGGCAACGAGGAGGTCGTCCGCGCGGGCGAGGTGTACTACTGGCCGCCCGGTCACACCGTGTGGGTGGACGAGGACTACGAGGCGGTCGAGTTCAGCCCGAGCGGGCCCATGGGACAGGTGATCGATCACCTGAAGTCAAAACTAGCAGCCTGAAGGAGACATGACATGCCACTCGTGACCATCGACGTGATCGAAGACGTCTTCACCGCCGAGCAGAAGCGGCAACTCATCGCCAAAGTGACCGAGGCGATGATCGAGGTGGAAGGCGAGGCCATGCGCCCCGTGACGTGGGTGCGCATCCAGGAGTTCCACGGCGGCGATTGGGCCATCGGCGGCAAGTCGCTGCAGGCCTCGGACGTACTCGCGCTGGGGAAGGCGAAAGTCGCGTAGCGTCGCGCTGCGGTCGCCCCGGCTGCGGGGCGACCACGAGACTCAGCGGGACTTCGGTTCCACCACCTCGACCGGCGCACCCGAGTTCTGCCACGCGCCGAAGCCGCCGTGAACGTGGCACACCGGGGTGAGGCCCATGTCCTGCGCCGCTTTTGCCGCGAGTGCCGAGCGCCAGCCGCCGCCGCAGAAGAACACGAACTTGTTGCCCGAGGCGAACAACGGCTTGTGGTACGGGCTCGCGGGGTCGATCCAGAACTCGAGCATGCCGCGCGTGACGTTCACGGCACCCGGGATGCCGCCCTCGCGCCACAACTCGCGCGGGTCGCGCAGGTCGATGAACGTGACGTCGGGGCGGCCGAGTAGCACCCGCGCCTCGTCCACCGAGAGCGTCTCGATCTCGGCGAGCGCCTCGTCGACCATCTGCCGGGTGCTCTTGCGGATCTGCAGTGGCATGGCGCGCTCCCGGCTGCGTGACCGTGGGCGTAACCCGCTCAGCGAATCAGGCCTTCCTTGCGCAGACGATCGGCAATCGGCGTCGTCACGGTGTTGAGCCCGGTCGCGCGCGACTCGATGTCCTTGGCAACCGTCTCGAGCGTGTACACCACGGTCGCGCTGCTCGTTTCGAACACCTTGGTGGTGAGGCGCACCTCGCCCTTCATGGTCAGCACCGAGGCCTGTGTCGTGAACTCGCCGTAGATCACCGGCACGCCGTAGGCGCCGTAATAGCCGGTGGCATACCCGGCGTCCGTGGCCTTGTAGCTGCCACCGCCGCGCGTGTCCATGTCGCCGCCTTGCTTCGTGCCCCACTCCTTCGAGATGAGCGACGTGGCCACGACCGCGTCGATCTTCTGCCAGGCGATGGCCTCGTCGATGCTCTCGCGCGTGAGTGGGTCTTTCTGCTTCACGACGTCGCAACTCGCCATCGCCACGGTCGCGCTGCTCTCGATGCGTGCGGCGAGGAAGCGCTCGAATGGGCAGCGTTGCTTGACGTCCGGGCTGATACCGACCACCAGCACGCGCGAGAAGGCCTGGCCGCGAGGCGCGCCCTCTTGCCGGTCGCCCGTCACCCTGACCTGGGGCCCGCCGCAGCCGGCGAGCATGGCGACGCCGAGCAGCAGGGCGGGCCGGGCGATACGCCCGCGGCGCGCGTACGTTGCTTCGGTCGGGATGATGTACACGAGGAACCCCTTGCGGCGGATGCCATGGCCGGCGGTGCGGCAGGATACTCCAACGAGGCAGGGCCTGGCGGGCCTAGGTGTCGCCTCGTCGCGGTACCAGTTTCCACGATTCCCAGGCAGCCCAGGCAGGGCTCATCATGAACGCACGATCGGGCCCGGACCCCTGGAGGCTCCGGGCGGACTTCGTCCGGGCCGGACCGCACATGGGAGGGATCCTCATGCGCTGGCTCGTCCCCTGGATCGCTTGTACGGTGGCAACGTGGGGTCTCGTCGCCTGCGGTGGCGGCGGCGGAGGTAGCAGCCAAGACCAGACGCCCGCCGCGATCGGAATCGTTGCTGGAAACAACCAGGCGGCAACCGCGGGCATCGTGCTGTCGACGCCACTGGCCGTTTCCGTGACCAACCGGTCGGGCGTATCCGTCGCCGGAGCCGTCGTGACCTGGTCCGTCGTCGCGGGCGGCGGTACGGTCACGCCTGTGAGCGCCACCACCGACAGCGGCGGCGTGGCCACCACGCTGTGGACGCTCGGCCCGACGGTCGGAGTGAACCGCGCCACGGCGACCGTCGCCGGATTGCCGCCAGCGACGTTCGAGGCAACCGCGACTACCTCGCCGCCCGTCGTGCGCACCTACGAGCAGGATGGCATTCTCTACCTCGAATCGCGCCTCGGCGCCGACGTTGCGCGGGTCGGCATGCGCCGGTCGTGGGGTGGGGCGATCACCGAAGCCAGCCTCAACGGCGTCGACTACGTGAACGACGACGATCCCGGGCGGCAGGTCCAGGTATCGCTCTGGGACGGCAACGCGAGGTACGACGAAGATGCCGGCTTCTGGCAGTGGAATCCCGTCGAGGCGGGCGACCACTTCTATCACGGCAGTCCGTTGCTCGAAGCGAGGCTCGAGGGGACCTCGATCTACACGAAGACGCAACCCATCCACTGGGCCCCCGAAAACATCAGCGCCGGATTCGGCCCGCTCCCCGGCGATGCGCTGGTCGAGAAGTGGGTCGCGGCAGTGCCCGGCCACCACCGGGCGTTCAAGGTCCACTATCGCGTCACGCACACCGGCACGGATGCTCACGCCAATGCGCTGCAGGAACTGCCGGTGATGTACGTGAACCCGAACGTGCCAACCATGGTCGCATACCAGGGCGAGGCACCCTGGACCAACGCGGCGACCAATCGCTGGCAGATGACCCCGATCTGCTGCCCATATTTCGCAACCGACGAGCAGTGGGGCGCGTACGTCGACGTCCAGGACGTCGGCATCGCGTTGTACACGCCGATGCAGTTCCCGTTCGGCAAGGGCTTCCACGCCGGACCCACGCTGCAATTTACTCCGGCGTGCCCGTACAACTGGGATCCGGGCGCGGTGCTCGAGTTCGACGTCTTCGTGCTCGTCGGGCGGGTCGACGAGATGCGTGCAGCGATCTATGACCTGCACGGCATGCAGCCGGGCCCGGGGCCCCTGCCGCCGCTGGGCTTCCTGTCTACCCCACAGGGCGGTACGACGGTCGCCGGCAGGGTCGACGTGGCCGGGTGGGCGTGGGGGCTCTCGGGGCTGCTGAGTGTCGATGTCTATGTGGACGGCGTGTGGGCGGGGGCGGCGAAGCGTGGGCTGCCGCTGGACTACCTGTTGCCGGGCCAACCGGCGGATACAGGCTATGGCTACGAGCTCGACACCACGCGCTACGCCGACGGCGTGCACGAGATCGTCGTCAAGGCGACCGACAACGCGGGGCACGTCGCGACGTTCCAGACGATGCGGGTGACCTTCACGAACTGCGGCTGCGCGCCGAGTGGTGTTCTAACATCGCATCCGTGACCAACCCATACCTCGAGCCAGTAACACCCAGATGGGCGCGCGTCGCGGGCATCGCGCTGCTGCTGGCGGCCGTCGGCCTGACGGTCACGCTGGTCTATCTGGCCTTCGATCGCAGCAGCGGGATCGGTGGCCACGGCGCGTTCACCAGCTCGACCATGGTCTTCGGCCTGATCCTGCTGGCGCTGTGCGGCATGTGTTGGCAGGCCGGCTATCGACTCGCTTTTCGCCGTCCGGACCGCAGCGGCATGCTGTTCTCGCGACCGGCGTGGGTCGCCATCGGCGCAGCGCTCGTCGTCATCGCCGTCCTGATGTCCGTCGCGATCCTCGAGGTACGCCGGCCGACGCTGCTCGACGTCCAGGTGCTACTGTCCCTCGGTGGCATCGGTGTGTGGTGCCTCATCCTCGCCCTGCGTCGCCGCTGATGCATCGCCTGAAGACCTGGCAGCTGTTCGCGATCTGCGTGCTCACGTGGGGTACGACCTGGTACGCAATCACGTTCCAGATTGGCCATGCCACGCCCGAGGTGGGCGTGGCGTTCCGTTTCGCGCTGGCCGGAGCCACGGTGCTCGCGATCTGCGTCGCGCGCGGACTCAAGCTGCGATTCACCCTGCGCGACCACGCGCTGCTCGCCCTGCAGGGTGGCTTCCTGTACGGCATCTCGTACGTCTGCGTGTATCACGCCGAGAAGCACATCGTCTCCGGCCTCGTGGCGGTCGGGTACTCGGCATCGCCGCTGGTCACCGGGTTGGGGGCGCACTTCCTGTTCGGGCTGCGCGTGACGCCGCGCTTCATCGCCGGCGGACTGCTCGGCATCGCCGGCGTTGCGCTCATGTTCTGGACCGAGTTCGGCCGGGCGGCGGGCAACCACGACACTGCCCTCGGCGTGCTGTTCACCATCAGCGCAGTGTTGCTGTCGACAGTCGGCAGCCTCACGGCCAGTCGCAACCGCGTGAACGGTTTGCCGTTCTGGCCGGCACTGGGCTACGGCATGCTGTATGGAGCGCTGGTCGGCGCGATCATGGCGCTGCTGCAGGGCCAGAGCTTTGCGATGCCGGCCGTCGCGTCGTGGTGGCTCTCGCTGTTCTACCTGGCGCTCGCCGGTTCGGTGTTGACGTTCGCCTGCTTCCTGACACTGCAGAACCGCATCGGCCCGGGGCCCACCGGTACCATCGGCGTCATGACGCCGCTGCTGGCACTGGTCGTGTCGATGATCTTCGAGGCCTTCCGGCCGGATGCACTCACGCTCAGCGGTGCAGCGCTGGCCGTGGCGGGCAACGTCCTGATGTTGCGGCGCGCCAGCTAGAAGGATCCCACGGCGCCGACGGAAAGCGCATCATGGTGCTTCCCCCGCGGCATCGGGAAGAGGTCCCGCCATGGCGGTCAGAGACAGCAACGGCAACGAACTCAGGGCCGGCGACGCGGTCGCGGTGACCAAGGACCTGCGGGTCAAGGGCTCGTCCGAGACGCTGAAGCGCGGCACGGTGTTCAAGAATATCCGCCTGATCGAGGGCGACGCGGAAGCCATCGAGTGCGGACACGGTCGTAACACGGTGGTGTTGCAGACCTGTTTCCTCAGGAAATCGTGATTGGACGAATGGTGGGACGACGAGCGTGACCGCGAGCTGCCAGTCGCGGTGCCGCACGCCGAATTGTCAGCCGCCGCGCTGCGCGGCGTGATCGAATCGTTCGTGCTGCGCGAGGGCACGGACTACGGCGAGCGCGACGTGCCCCACGAAGCCAAGGTGGCGCAGGTGCTGCGGCAGCTCGAGCGCGGCGAGGCCCGGATCATGTTCGACCCCGTGACGCAGGGCGTCAGCATCGTGCTGGCGAAACCTGGCGAGAACACTCGGCTGTGACTCACTTGCCGCGGGACCTCACCGCGACGGTCACGGACACTGCGGTGCTCGGCGAGGATTCGTTGCCGGCGCCATCGATTGCCACCACAGTGTAGGTGAACGGGCCGCTGCCCGGCGAGTCGGAGTAGGTTGTCGAGGTCGACGAGCCCGCGAATGTGCCGTTGCGCCGGACCTCGTAGCGCGCTACGCCCGAGCCGCCGGTATCGCTGGCCGCCGACCAGGAGAGAGTGACCCGGCTGGACTTGAGCGAAGCGCGCAGGTTGGTCGGCGCGTTCGGGACCGTGCCGTCGATCCAGTACGTGGCATTTGCAGTCGCGGTCCGGCCGGCACCACCCACGGTGCCGGCGCTGACCGTGTAGCTGCCGCCAGCGGAGCCGGCGGCCGATGTCACGGTCAGGGTCGCCGATCCCGACGCGCCCGGCGCCAGCGTCAGGCTGGTCGGCGTGATCGACCCGGACAAGGGGCTCGGCACGCCGCCTGCGAGCGCGAACGTGCCGCCCGTGCAGGACGCGCTGTCGCGGTTCGTGACCGTCACCGTGTACGAGCGCGACGCCGCCGATTTCGTTCCGGCGCCCTGGCTGGCCGGGCTGATGCTCACCGTCGGAGCCTGCACGGCGCAGGTGGTCGACACCTGGAACGTCGCGCTGTCGACGGTAGTGCTCAACTGCTGGATCGTGATGCCCGACGCGGCGTCGCTGTACGACTGCCCGTTGCCGAGCGCGGTGATGTAGCGGGTGTTGCCGCTGCCGCTGTAACGGTGCAGGTGCAGCTTCCCGAGGTACGTCGCGGCGGAGGGCATGGCCGCGTCGTAGCCGACGCCCGTACGCAGGCTCAGGTAGTACGGATCGCCGCTGCTCGGGCGCACCTTCACCACCTGGGGCGATCCGGCCGCGGCGAGCGCGAGCGAGGAGATGGTGAACGTGCCGCCCTGCGATCCGTCCACCAGCCGGGTGCCGCCCGCCCAGCCCATCTGCAGCTTGTGCGCACTGTTGAGCGTGCGCATGCTGCCGGTGGCGTAACCCATGAAGTCCGACGTGTCGCAGTACTCGCAGTCGAGCGTGCCGTCGTTGTTGGCGTCGGTCGAGGCGTGCCACATGCCGAGGTTGTGGCCGATCTCGTGCGCATAGGCGTCGGGGTAGCCGCACACCTGGCCCGAGTAGGCCTTCACCCATGCCTGGCACGAGCTGCCGCAGCCGACGTAGGCGAGGCCGGCCCAGCTGCAGCCGGCGTTCGACGGCAGTACGTACACGCGGTGCTGGTAGTTGCTGAGCGTGACGCCGGTCGCCGCCTTGTCGGCGGCCGCGCCCCACGCCGAGTAGTTGCAGACGCCGCCGATCGCCGCGGCCTCGTTCACCGTGACGCGCACCACGTCCGGCGTGCCGCCCGGGTAGACGGCGCCGCCAAAACCAAGCGCGCCGAACGAGCTGTCCTTGTAGCAGCCGTCAACGTTCGGGTTGACAGTCTGGCTGCCGAACATGATGTCGGCAGATTTTGCCGTGCCGCCATCGCAGTTGGCGCTCACCGGCTGCACGACCCCGCTCGAGTCCCTGATGTCGACGAGCAGCACCACGGCCTTGCGCGCGGTGAGCGGCGCTGCAGCTTGCGGTTCGGCCAGCACGGTAACTGCGTCGCCGGCGGGATCGGCGCTGAGCGCGTTGCCCGCCGCGTTACCCCGCACGCGGATGCGGGCGCCGGTCTTGAGCTTGTCACCCTGCGCCTTGCTCACCTTCAGTTCGAAGCGCCGGCCGAGGTTCTGCTCGTCGATGAAATAGCGCCGGGTGGCCCGGCCGCGCTCGAAGTCGTCTTCGACCGCCACGGTGACCGTGCCCTCGTAGACGACCGGCTGGCCACTGTCCTGGGCGCTGGCGGCGGGCACGTAGATCGTGCAGGCGATCAAGAAGGCTGCCGCTGCGCTTGCGCTGCGGGCCATGAGGGACGCGTACTTCATGCCTGTCTCCCGATGCCAGGTGTGGCGTGCCCACTGATCGTCGGCCGGACGGCCGCCGGCGGGGGGGCGGTAAAGACATAAGTTCCCGCCGGGGCGGGTGGGGCCGCCGAATCTGGAACGCAGTTCCGGTCGGCGCACCTTGCTCGGGCTCGCTCGCCGGGGTGTTACGCTGGTGTTCCCCGCTCGACCTGTGAGCCTCGCCACCGATGTCCTCCCAGCCGCCGGCCGACGACTCCGTCTGCAAGCATCCGCCCGGACTGATGGTGCCGGTGATCGATCGCAATCGCTGCGAGGGCAAGGCGGCGTGTGTGACCGTCTGCCCGCGCCAGGTGTTCACGCTCGGAGTGCTGCCGCTGGCAGGGCGTACCGACCTGTCGCTGCGCGGCAAGGTGAAGGGTTTCGTGCACGGCTGGAGGCAGGCGTTTACGCCAAACGCGGGTGCCTGCGAGGCCTGCGGCCGTTGTGTCGAGGCGTGCCCCGAGGGGGCGATCAGGCTCGTGCGGGCGTAGCCGAGCCCGGGGGGTCCCGCGTAGGCCTCACGCCGCCCGCGGCACCCTGATCGACAGCAGTGCGTGATCCGACAGCGCCGTGCCGCTCGTGTCCGCGAGCACGTGGCGCCCGCTCTTGTACAGGTACTTCGCCTCGCTGATGGTCACGTCGGGACAGGCGAGCGCGTGGTCGATGCGCGTGCCGCTGCTGCCGTTGCCGGAGTGGTAGCTCCAGTCGCCCTTCGGCGCGGCGAGAGTGAAGCCGTTGCCTTTCAGGCGGGGAAATACGGCCGCGGAAGGCCGCGTGTCGCTGTGCGGGTCGCAGTTGAAGTCGCCCAGAAAGAGAATGCGCCGGTCGCTAGCGCCGCGAGCGATCGACTCCACCTGGTTCCAATAGCCGATGCGGTCGTCGGCCGTAAGGTACATCGGCGCTCGGAAGCCCACCACCTCCAGCTTGTATGCCGGCAGGCGCCGGTGCAGCCAGTTGGTCGCGGCGGCCTCCGTGTGGCCGGGCAGCGGCAACAGGCCGTCATCGCCCATCGCCGTGCGCGCGGCCATCAGTACCTGGTTCTGGCGCGAGGCCTTTACGGAGACCGCGAGGCTCTCGAAGCCGATGTCCTTGAGGCTGTCCTTGAAGCCGGCTTGGTGGTCGCCATCGACGTACTCGGTGAGGACGAGCACGTCGATGTCGAGCGACGCCAATGCGTGGATGACCGCCGCGGGGATCGATTTTCGGCCGGTGCGGTGGTTCAGGTTCCAGGCGGCGAGGTGCAGCGATCCGGGCATCAGGCCGAGCGGGTGCCGCTGAAGTCAAACGCGCCGAACGGCGTCTGGTACTTGCCGGACAGGGTGTCGCCCACCACGGTACCGGTGAAGGCGAGATTCAGGCGGCCGACCGGCGTGTCGGCGTCGGCAGCGAACGACACGGTGTCGCCCTCGGCCGCAACGCGCTGCAGCGGCTGCGGGTCGCCCTTGCCGGTGAGCGTGCCCTGCAGGGCGCCGCCCGCATCCTGCAGGTCGAGCTGTGCCTGCTGGTCGCCCAGCGGGGAATTGAGGGTCAGGGTCCAGCTGCCGGTGATGCTCATCGTTGCGCTCCGAGTTGGGTGATCGAGGGGGGGTAAACCCCAACTCTAATCGGACGCCGATGACCGCTGCAAGCGTGGACCGCGCGCTGGCGCCGTGCTAGCGGTTCGCCCACCGCATGACGTCGTCCACCGGTCCGTCCTCGAGGTCGAGTTCGCGGGCCAGGCGCTCGTCGTACTGCCGGCCGAGATGGCGTGCGCCGCCGCGCTCCAGCCATTCCTCGAAGTCGCGTGGCTTCATGGGCGGTGCGACGTGCAGTCCCTGCACCTCGTCGCTGCCGAGCGCACGCAGCATGTCCAGCGTGGCGCCGTCGTCGATGCCGTCGGCCACCGAGCGGATCTTCATGGCGCGCGCCATGGCGAGCACCGCCGAGGTGACGCCCTGCGCCCAAGGGTCCGTATACAGGTCGGCCATCAGCGCGCGGTCGAGCTTCATGGAGTGGAACGGCACGCGGCGGATCTGGCCGAGCGAGGAGTGGCCGGTGCCGAAGTCCTCGATGCCGATGCGCACGCCGTGGCCGTGCAGGCCCTTCAGTACCGCGCGCGCTGCGTCTGGCGCGTCGATGATGCTCGACTCGGAGACCTCGACCTGCAACGCCTTGGCCGGCAGCCGGTAGCGTGCGACCGCGGCCTGGATCATGGCGACGAGGCCCGGGTTGCGCAGCTGGCGGCCGGTGACGCTCGTCGCCGCAAAGAACTCGCGTCCATAGCGCTCGTGCCAGGCTGCGAGCTGGCGGCAGGCTTCCTCGATCATCCAGCGGCCGATGTCGTCGACGATGCCGGCTTCCTCGGCGATCGAGATGAACTCCTCGGGACGGATGGTGCCGAACTGCGGGTGATCCCAACGCACGAGGCACTCGACGCCGGTGAGCTCAAAGGTGTCGCAGGCGACGCGCGGCTGATACACAAGTTCCAACTCGCGGCGTTCGACTGCGCCGCGCAACGAGGACTCGATGAGCAGTCGCCGGCGCAACTGTACCTGCGGCATGGGCGAGTAGAACGCGCAGCTGCGCGGCGCTTCTGCCAGTTCGGCGGCGGCGTGTGCGTTGTTGAGCAACTGCTCGGCATTGCACGCGTCGCCTTCGGCGAGTGCCACGCCGGCGCTGATGGCCGGCACGTATTCGGCCGCGGCCTGCAGGGTCTGCGTCGCCACCGACTCGAGCACCGCGTGGGTGACCGTCGCGACGTGCTCGGCCGACACGCGGCTGCGCAGCAGGATCGCAAGCTCGTCGTCCGCCGTGCGGCACACCGACGGCAAGTCACTGCGCCAGATGATCGCACCGCCGTGTCCGATGCGCTCGAGCTCGGTCTCGATGCTCCGTGCAGCCTGTGCGACCAGGCGGTTGGCGAAATCGATTCCCTGTGCCTGCACCACGCGGTCGAAGCCATGCAGCCGGAAGGCAACCACCGCCAGCGCGGCACTGCCGGACGCGTCGTCGAGAGCGAGTGACACCTGCTCGGCGAGGTGCCGACGGTTCGGCAGGCCGGTCGGGGTGTCGAAGTACGACAGCAGTCGTACCGTCTCCTCGGCGCGGTGGAGCCGCGTCAGATCCTGCAGGGTGACCATCACCACGCCGCTGTCATTGCCGGGGATCAGTTCGGCTTCCTGGTGCAGGCAGACGGTGGTGCCGTCAGCACTCTGCAGGCGATGATCGAAGCTGTAGCGACCGTTGCCGGTGGCGCAGGTGACGAATGCCTGGCGCACCGCCGCCTGCCCGGCCGGATCGAGCAGCGCGACAAATTCCTCGTAACGGTGCAGCCGTTGCGTGTCGAGGCCGAGCAGCTCGCCGAGCATGGGCGATACGTGCAGTGTGTGGCCGTCGACCGCGAGTTCCCAATGCCCGACCCGCGCGATGCTCTGCGCCAGCAGCAGCTTGGAGCGGCTGGAGCGAATTTCTTCCTGCATTTCGCGGTTGCGCAGCAGGAATCGCACGCGCTCCACCAGCAGGCGCGGATTCAAGCCCTTCTGCGCGAAGTCGCTGGCGCCCGCCGCGAACGTGTCGCTGATGGCTGTCAGGTCGTTGCGGCCGGTGAGCATGAGGATCGGCAGCAGCGGTCCGGCCAGCGTGCGGATCTGGCGGCAGGCCTCGATGCCCGAGAGGTTTGGCATCATCACGTCGAGCACCACGACGTCGGGCCGCACCTCGGGGTAGCGCTGCACGGCCAAGGCGCCGTCGGCCGCCGTGTGCACCAGGAAGCCGGCGCCGGCCAGCGCGGCCTCGACCAGCAGCAGGTGCGACGGATCGTCGTCGGCGATGAGGATGGTGATTGGTCGGTCGCTCATGGTTCTGTCGTCCTCAGCCGGTGCCGGTGGCGCGCTTGTTCTCGGTCTCGAGCGCCGCCACCAGCGCTGCGTAATGGGCCTTGAGTCCCGCTGCGGCGCGACGCACCGCGACGAGGTCGCCGCCGTCGCGCGCTGCGTTTTCGCAGCGCTCGAGCAGTTCGGCGAGGCGCCGCCCGCCGAGGTTGGCGACCGGCGACTTGAGTGCGTGTGCGGCGGCCGCGATCTCCTCGGCATTGCCGGCGGCCAACGCTGCGTCGAGGCGTGCGAACGCGTCCTTCGACGAGCTGAACAGCATGCCGCACAGCTGCTCGAAGATCTGCGGCTTGCCGAGGCCGCGGATCGTAGCGACCTGCTCGAGGTCGAGCACTGGCAACCGGGCTGTGTTGCCCGTGCCCGTCGACGGCGCCTCCAGAATCGCGTTGGCCTGGGTATCCGAGAGCGGGGTGACGATCGGTGTCGTGGTGGCGGCGCGGCGCGCAGCGACCGGCTCGAGCACGGCCTCCAGCTGCGACGCGCTGAAAGGCTTGGCGAGGAATGAATCCATGCCGGCGGCCACGCAGCGATCGCGGTCCCGGGCCATGACGTTGGCGGTGAGCGCGACGATGGTGGTCGGCGCCGCGCCACGCTGCTTTTCGTCGGCCCGGATCGCCTCGGTCGCGGCGTAGCCGTCCATGCCGGGCATCTGGCAGTCCATGAAGATCACGTCGAAGCGGTCGTGCTGCGCGTGAGCCACCGCGGCGCGTCCCTCCTCGGCGAGCACCACGCTGCAGCCGAGGTCCTCGAGCATGGCGACCGCCACTTCGCGGTTGATGGCGTTGTCGTCCACCACCATCACGTGCAGGCCGTATTCCGCGGTCGTTACTCGCGCGGCAGGCGCCCGTTCGGGCGCGGCCGGCGGCGGCGCGACCAGTGGCTTGCGCGGTTCGCGCGACGCCTTGAGCGCGCCGCGCAGCAGGACCTGGCGCACGGGCTTGGCGATGCACACATCCGGTGCGATCACGTGCGTGCCCTCAAGGGTCGCATCGAAGTTGAGTGCGCTCATCAGCACCACGTAAGTGCCGGCTGTGGTCGGGTCGAGGCGGATGGTGCGCAGCAGCTCGTCGGTGGTGCCGTCCGGCAGGGTGTGGTCGAGCAGCACCACGTCGAACGGCGTGTCGCGCAGCGCCGCGTTCTGCATGCGGTCGGCGACCAACTTGGCGCGATTCAGCACCGAAACCTCGGCCGACCAGTTGGCGAGCATTTCCTCGAGCAGCATGTAGCTGGTGGAACTGTCGTCCACCACCAGCACGCGCAGGCCGCTGAATTCGTCGCTGGCCCTGTTCGGAACCGGTGCGGCCTCACGCACCTCGAAGGGCAGGACGAACGAGAAGGTGCTGCCGCGGCCCATTGCGCTGGCGAGATCGATGCGCTCGCCACCCATCAGCTTTACGAGGCGCGTGGCGATCGAGAGGCCGAGGCCCGTGCCGCCCATACGTGTGCCGTTGTCGAGCTGCGTAAAGGCCTCGAACACGCCACTGTGCTCGGGGTCGGGGATGCCGGGGCCGGTGTCGCGCACGCTGAAGTGCAGGCGGCACTGCCCGTCGCGCATGTCGTCGAGGCCGACACGGATCTCGACCTCGCCGTGCTCGGTGTACTTGACGGCGTTCGACAGCAGGTTGCCGAGCACCTGGCGCAGGCGCAGCGCGTCGCCCGCCACCACGCTGGGCACGGTGGGCTCGATACGGCAGATCATCTCGAGCTTCTTGCGCTCGGCCTGGCCCGAATACAGTTGGCCGGCCTGCTCGGCCAGCTCGCGCACGTCGAACGCGTCGCGCACCAGCTCCATCTTGCCGGCTTCGATCTTCGAGTCGTCGAGGATGTCGTTGATGATCTGCATCATCGTTTCGGCGGCGGCGCGCATCGAGTCGACGAAGCGCCGTTGCCGCCTGTCGAGCTCGGTGCCGGCGAGCAACTCGGCCATGCCCAGCACGCCGTTCATCGGCGTGCGGATCTCGTGGCTCATGTTGGCGAGGAACTCGTCCTTGGAGCGGGTCAACGCCTCGGCCTTGCGCAGCCGCGCCTCGAGCTCGCGCGTCCGTTCGATGATCTGCTGGCCGGAGGAGTGCCGCACGGTCACGAGCTCGCGCTCGTATTCGGCCAGCCGGTCGGCGAGCGCGTCGAAGTTGGCGGCCAGCGCCGTCAGTTCGTTGTTGCGGCGCTTGGGGCCTTGGTGCGCGGCGTCCTGCGGCGCGCCGTTGACGCGGGTCGTCTCGGCGAGCTGCTGGAGCGGCTCGGCCACCTGGCGCCGCAGCAGGTTTGCGGCGACCAGCCCGACAAGGCAACCGAGCAGCAGTGCGAAAGGCACCTGGCCGAGGCGTTCCCACGCGTGAGCCCATATCCAGCCATGGTCGATGACCAGGCTCACCTTGCCGGTGAGGCCGGGCTGCAACTCGACGACACTTTCGACGTACAGTGGCTCGAGGGCCAGGTAGTCCTTGACGCGATGCCACGTACCTTCAGGCGGGGAGGTCCAGGTCACGGCGACCGGCGGGTTGCCGCCCGGCCCGGGCACTGCATCGGCACGCAGGTAGCGCTGCAGCACCTGCCCGTCCTGCAGGGTGAACGCCCCGCCGAGGATCTGCGGCAGGTCGCTGAGATCGTCGAGCGCGCCGCCACCGCGCGCCTGCAGTCGCTGGGCGACGGCATCGGCGCGCGCCAGCGCCAGCGCCAGCGCCTCTCCGCGCGCCACACGAGTGTCCCACAAAGCGCTGACGGCCAGCACGGCGAGCAGCGTGACCGTCACCGCTGCAATGGCGGTGAGGCGGAACTGCGTACCCAGCGACAGCGACTCGAACAGCTCGCGCGCGGAACGGCGCACGGACCGTAGGGCCGGGTGGCGCGGCGACGCCTTGGCGTCCGAGCTGGTTTTGCCGGTCGATGAATCCATGGCAACGAGGCGGTTCTTGACTGCCGCCGAGCGTACGCGCGCAGGTGACATAAGGAGAATCGCCGGACCTCGGAAATGAGAGGTCGCGCAAGAAAACGCCGGCGTCCGATCCAGGGCTGAAGTCGGCTCCTCCGCGCTGCCTGCTGCGAATCATTCCGATTGTGCTAGCGATTAACGCGTATTGCGACCCGGGCAATCCGCGCGCGTTATCGCGCCACGCCCGGCGGATTGCCGGTTGCCCTCCGCGACAAGACCACGAAGGACACCGCTGGTCGCTGGACGCCAGACGTCCGACAACACAAATCGTGGGGGATTGCGCATGGCTGCCGCAAAGAAGACCGTGGATTTCTCGTTCAAGTCCACTGGCGTGACAATCCAGGACCTGGGTGGCGGGTCCGGCGTTAATCAGATCAACTTCGAGGGCAAGGCGACCGGCTTCGGCACGGTGCTCGGTACGCTGTCGTTTTTCAGTGATGTGCCGGGAGCCACAAGCGGAACGACGCATTGGGTCGGCACCGCGTTCCTCGATAACGGCGAGGAGGTGTCCGGGTCGAGCGAGGGCTACTGGGAACGGACCGGCAAGCACAAGTGGCGGGTACGGGGCCTGATGCGCACGTCTGCCGGCACCACGTTCATCTCGGACGGTGTCGTAAGCCTCAACGGTCGTACCTACAAGGGCGAGCTGACCGAGTGGGCGTGAGTTGCTGAAGCTGCACGGTTGCGCGGCATCGCCTTGCGGTGCCGCGTGCCGTGTCGTCACGGAGGCTGGCCATGAACGTTCCCGCGGTTCGCTCGGCCACCGAGGCCGAGCGGCAGAAAGTCGTCGCTCTCATGACCCTGTCTTTCGCGTCAGATCCGCTGGCCCGTTGGTCTGTGCCGGACGTCGGTCGGTATCTCACGATCATGCCGGAGTGGACCGCCGCCTTTGCCGGCAACGGTCTCGAACACGGCGCGACTTTCGTCGTCGACGGCCTGGAGGGCGCGGCCATGTGGCTGCCGCCCGGCGTGGATCCCGACCTCGAGCGCATGATGCAGATCGTGGAGGAGAGCGCCGACGGGGAGTTGAAGACCGACCTGGTCGGCGTCCTCGAGCAGATGAGTGCCTTCCATCCGCATGAACCCTGCTGGTACCTGCCGATGATCGGCGTCGATCCCGTGCTGCAGGGACGTGGTTTCGGCGCGCTGCTGATGCGCCACGCAACCATGCGCTGCGATGCCGAGGGTGCGGTCGCGTACCTGGAGTCGTCGAATCCAAGGAACATCTCGCTCTACCTGCGGCACGGCTTCGAGGTCATGGGCACCGTGCAGGTCGGCACGTCGCCGACGGTCACGCCGATGATCCGTCGGCCACGCTAGGCGGGCGCTTCGGCCGTCAGGGCAGCGTCATGCCCAGCTGGTCGAACAGGAATGCCGTGAAGTCCGCCATCTGGTCGATCTGTACGCTCAACGGGCTGCCGAGGCCATGGCCCGCGGCGCCCGTCGTGACGAGGTAGACCGGCAGGCCCGACGTGGTTGCGGCCTGCAGTCGCGCGGTCATCTTGCGCGAGTTCATGGGATTGACGCGCCCGTCGTTCTCGCCGGTCGAGAGGAACACCGCCGGGTACTTCGTGCCCGCGCGGACATTCTGATAGGGCGAGTAGGCGAACAACGCGCGGAACTGCGCGGGATCCTCGACCGAGCCGAATTCCGTGACGTTGAAGACACCGTTCGGGTCGATCTCGAAGCGCAGCATGTCGAGCATCGCCACCTGCGCCACCACGGCGCGGAACAGCTCGGGCCTTTGCGTCAGCGCCGCGCCCACCAGCAGGCCGCCGTTCGAGCCGCCGCGAATCGCGAGCCGCGCCGGGTTCGTGTACTTCTCCTGCACCAGCAGCTCGGCCGCGGCGACGAAATCGTCGAACACGTTCTGCTTGCGGGTGAGCATGCCGTTGCGGTGCCACTCCTCGCCGTACTCGCCGCCGCCGCGGATGTTGGCCACCGCGTACACGCCGCCAGCGTCGAACCAAACGCGCCCCGCGCCGCCCAGGAAGCCCGGCGTCTGGTTGATGCCGTAGCCGCCGTAGCCGTAGAGTTGTGTCGGGTGGCTGCCGTCGAGGCGCAGTCCCTTCTTGCGGATGATGTTGACCGGCACCCGTGCGCCGTCTCGCGACGTGGCGAACTCGCGCACGACCTCGACGTCGTCGAACTTGACCGGGCTGGTGACCGCAAGTGCGGTCGGGGTGCTCTGGCCGCGGCTGAGGCGGTGGAATCGACTCGGCGTGAGGTAGGTCTCGACGTTGTAGAGCAGGTCGTCGCCGACCGGCTCAAACTCGGCGACGGCAGCGACCTCGGGCAACGGCACTTCGCCCGCGGGCTTGCCGTCGAGCGTGAACGCGCGCAGGCGCGTCGGTCCACCGGCGAGGTAGCGCACGTACAGGCGGTCGCCAACGAAGCACAGCGGGTCTTCGCCGAAGAAGTCGATCGGGATCGCGTCCTCGCCGGCCGGCACCAGCGTCTGCGCCCTGGCGAGGTCCGTGACGCCCGGCGCCAGCTTGAGGATCTGGCGGCGCGGCGCGTTGCGCTCGCTGACGAGATACAGCGCGCGGTCGGGGCCGAATGCCGCGTGGTCCACGCCGTCCGCGAACTGCGTGACCTGGCGGAAGCTGTCGTCCTTGCCGCCGACGTAGTGCGCAAACTCGCCGCCGTCGCCGTTCTGCACCGACACCAGCAATGCCTCGGCTTCGAGCGAATAGTCGAGCTGGATTTCCGCGATCTTCGGCAGGCCGTCGCCGAACACGCGTGCGTCCTGCGCCGGATCGGTGCCGAGCCGGTGGAAATACACCTGCATATAGAAATGACGATCGGCCTCCGGACGCTCCTCGCCGGGATAACGCGTGTACCAGAAGCCACGGCCGTCGCCGGCCCAGGAGACATTGCCGCCCGCTGTCGGGAAGTTCACGCGCGGGATCACCTCGCCGACTCGTGCGCCCGTTGCGGAGTCGAACACGTGCAGGCTGCCGTCCTCGCTGCCGCCCTTCGACAGCGACACTGCGACCAGCTTGCCGTCGGGGGAGGGCACGTACCAGTCGATCGCGGTCGCTCCGGTCTGGTCGAGCGCGTTCGGGTCGAGCACGGTGCGTGCCTTCGCCGGATCGAGGTCCATGCCGAGCACGCGCAACGACGGCTGCTGCAGCTTTGGGTCGAAGTACTGCGCGAATACCTGGCCGCCGGCGGCGTGCAATTTGTAGTAGCGCGGCGAGGACTCGCTGATATAGGCCTCGAGGCGACTGCGCAGCCTCGCACGTACCGGCAGTCCATCGAGATAGGTGCGCGTACGCTGCGACTGGCGCGCCGTCCATTCGCGCACCGCGGGGTCGCTGCCATTTTCCAGCCAGCGGTACGGATCCTCGACCTGCGTGCCGTGGTAGGTGTCCACGACAACTTCGGTACGCGTTGGCGGTGCGGTGGGATCGCTCGCCAGCGCGGTGCCGGTAACGGCGATAGCGGCGCAGACTGCGAGCGTCGGCAGTGCGGGTTGGAACGGCATCGGGAATACCTGGGCTGGCCGATGGGCCGGTTGCGGGAGCGCCGCAGTCTGTGACTGCCGGCACTGGGCGTCAATCCGCGCCGGACCGGGCCCCGTGCGGGCCGCCGCGCTAGACTGTCGGCCCGCGCAGCAGGCGCTGCAACGAGGTGATCATGCATCGTCGCGATTTCCTGGCGTCCAGCGTCGCGCTGGCCCTCGGCTGCACTTTCGCCCGCCACGCCGGTGCCGCGGCATCGAACCCTGAAGTGGCGCGCGCCCGTGCGTTGTACGACGCGATTTTTGAGGAGTTGCTGACCGCCACGCCGCAAAGCGCGACGACGCTCGGGCTCGATACCGGGCAACGCGCGGCCCTGCGGTCACGGCTTAACGATCGTTCGCCAGATCACCGCATGGGCCCGCTCGGTCCCGTGGCGCGGGCCTGGCCGCAGCTGCAAGCAATCGATGCCGCGCAACTCGCTGGCCGCGATCGCTCCGACTTCGACACGATCGTGTGGCTCGCGTCGATCAGTCGAGAGATCGAGGCTCAGTCGGTCGGCACGTTCGACGGCTACACGTATCCCGTGCCGTACGTGGTGAGCCAGCTGACGGGTGCGTACCAGTCGACACCGGACTTCCTGGCGACCAAGCACCCGCTCGAGACATCCGGCGATGCCGAGGCATTCCTCGCGCGGCTGGAGGCGTTTGCCCGCGAGCTGAACCACGACACCGCCCGCATGCGCGACGACCTGCAGCGCGGCATCGTTCCGCCGGACTTCGTCGTGGACAAGACTCTTGCGCAACTCAAACTGCTGCGCGCACAGCCGGGGGCGCAGTCGGTCATGACGCGCGCTCTGGCGCAGCGCACGGCCGCCAAGGGTGTCGCAGGCGAATGGGGCGCTCGCGCCGCGCGACTGGTCGACGGACCGCTGGCAAAGGCGCTCGATGCGCAGATCGCCGCGGCCACCGAACAGCGGGCGCGCGCCACCCACGATGCCGGCATACGTGGTCGGCCGGGCGGCGAGGTGTATTACCCCCTGTGCCTGCGCTACCAGACGTCGACGCGGCTCACGCCGGACGAGGCGCACGAACTCGGCCTGGCGCAGGTCGCGGAAATCACCGCCGAGGCGGATACGCTGCTCAAGGCACAGGGTCACGGCGAAGGCACAGTCGGTGCGCGACTGTCGGCGTTGACGAGGGATCCGCGCTGGCTTTTCCCCAACACCGATGCCGGTCGTGCGGAGCTGCTCGCCGACCTGAACCGGCAGATCGTGGCGATCAAGGCGCGCTTGCCGGAGCTGTTCGCCGTACTGCCGCGCACTCCGGTCGAGGTGCGGCGCGTGCCGCCCGATATCGAGCTCGGTGCGCCGCGTGGCTATGCGCAGTTCGGCAGCCTCGACGGCACGCGGCCGGGTGCGTACTACATCAACCTCGCCAACACGGGCATCTGGCCCAAATGGGCGTTGCCCACGCTCACTTACCACGAGAGTCTGCCGGGCCATCACCTGCAGGGCACGCTGGCACTCGAGGCGCAGGACACGCCGCTGCTGCATCGGACGCTGCTGCTGAATGCCTTCACCGAAGGTTGGGGCCTGTACGCCGAGCAGCTCGCCGACGAGATCGGCATGTACCGCGACTTCCCGCTGGGGCGACTCGGCATGCTGCAGTCATTCCTGTATCGCGCGGTGCGCATCGTGGTGGATACGGGCATGCACTGGCAGGGCTGGAGCCGGGAGCGCGCCGTCGACTACATGGAAGGCACGGTCGGGCTGGCGCGCGGTGCGGTCGAGAACGAGATCGACCGGTACTGCGTGTGGCCCGGCCAGGCGTGTGGCTACAAGATCGGCCACCTCGAGTTCGTTCGACTGCGCGCCGCGGCCCGGGCGAAGCTGGGCGAGCGCTTCGACCTGCGCGGCTTCCACGACGCGGTGCTCAAGGGCGGCGCGATGCCTCTCGAGGTGCTGGCGCGAGTGGTGGATGACTGGATGCGCGGCGTCTAATGCCGGCGGTGCGATGCGCGGGCCGCTGCTGACCGCCGACGTGCACGCAGTGCTGCAGGCCGGACGCTCGGCCGGGGCGGCGACCGTCGAGTGTTCCCTCGATCTCAGCCGGTCGGTTGCGACGGTGTCACTCGCGCAGGATCACTGGTCCCGGGAAGGGCAGCGCTACCCGTACCTCGAGAATTGCAGGGAACGCACGATCTATCACTGGACCGGCGAGGCCTTTGCTCCCATCGCGCGCTTTTCAACCTCGCTGATCAAGCTGGTGCCGACCGAGTGGGGGCCGCCCACCTTCGAGATCGACGGCATCAAGATGCTGCCTACGGCGCGGGTGTCGCCGTACGAGGATGCAGCCGCCAAGGTCACGATGATCGAGCCGCGAGGCAAGGTGGTGCTCGACACCTGTGGCGGGCTCGGCTACTTCGCCGCCTGGTGCGTGCAAGGCGGCGCTGCCCGCATCGTCTCGTTCGAGAAAAACCCGGATGTGCTGTGGCTGCGCAGCCTCAATCCGTGGTCACCACCGGCCGATGGGGTACTCGAGCTGGCGCTCGGCGACGTGGCCATGGCCGTGCAGGCGCTGCCCGACGCGTCGATCGATGCCATCCTGCACGATCCGCCGCGCTTCGGGATTGCGGGCGAGCTGTACGCGCAGTCGTTCTACGACCAGCTGGCGAGGGTGCTGAAGCGCCGCGGCCGGTTGTTCCACTACACCGGTACTCCCAACAAGCTCACCACTGGCCGCGATGTGCCGAACGAGGTCGCGCGGCGTCTGCGTGCCGCAGGCTTCACCACCGAGTTGCGCGGCGACGGCGTGCTGGCGAGGAAATAGCTCACCGGTAGTGTGCTGCAGCGGCGTGCAGTTGGTTCGCCACGGCCGTGCGCAGCGACTCCGGCGCCAGCACCTCGACGTCGCCGCCATACTTCAGTATGTCCATGACCAGCTCGGGCTCACGCGAGTACGGAAACTTGAGCAGGTAGCTGCCGTCCAGCTGCAGCTTGCCGTCCTGTTTCGGGTGCCAGGTCTCGCGGCTCACCCAGCGGGTGCGGGTCGCATTGAAGTGCAGCACCGCTTCCTGTGTCTCCACGCCCGCGAAGATGCCGTAGCCGCTGGCGAAGTGTCGCTCCAGGCTTTCCTCGCCCACGTCCCGGGCGTCCTTGTCGAGCACCGTCGCCTGCTCGATCGCGTCGACCGCAAACGTGCGCAGCGCCTGACGCTTGTGGCAGAAGGCGTCCAGGTACCAGTTATCCCGATAGTGGACGAGGCGCTGCGGCGACACCTCACGCTCGAGCACGTCGCCGTCCTGGCGGCGGTGGTGGCGGATCTTCAGCCGCCGCCGCGAGAGCAGCGCCGTGGCCAGGGAGCGGAAGTGCGCGGGCTCGATGGCGCGCGATCCCATCGACAGCACGCGTATCCGATTGGCAATCTCGTCGGCACTGTGTTCGCCGGCTGCCAGCAGGTCCTTGAGCCGCTTGCGCAGCGGACCGATCAGATCTGACAGCACGCCCGGTTGCAGGTCGGAGAGCAGGCGGTCCATGGTGAGCAGGGCCACCAGTTCGTCGGCGGTGAACCACAATCCCGGCAGCTGCCAGACGGCGCTGTCCTCGACCTTGTCGTCGAACCGATAGGCCTCGTGCTCGGGGTCGTAGACGATGGGGGCGTGGAACCGGTCGCGCAGATATTCGAGGTCGCGCTTGAAGGTGGCGCGCGAGACTTCGAGCGAGTCCAGGAACTCCTGCGTGCGCACGAACCGCCGCGCCTGCAACATCTGCTGGATCTTGTAGAAACGTTCAGTGCGTTCCACGGCGTTTCCTGCAGGCCCGGCAGGCACTGGCCAGTAGTGCCGTGATCGCGGCGGGCCGGGACCAGCGGGATTTCCCGGGACTGCCGCTTTTCATCGTGCCGACCTCAGTTTCTTCAGCCCATTGACGATCGTCACGGCGATCGCGCCTGCCGCGATACCCACGACCGCTGCGGCCAAGGCGGGCACCACGCCCGAGAACACCAACTTGAGAGTCGACGCGCCCTGTGGCACGTCGAACGTTGCCGCCAGCCAGTGCTCGATGATCGGGATACCGTGCACCAGGATGCCGCCGCCGACCAGGAACATCGCGGCGGTGCCGGCGATCGCCAGAGCCTTCATGAGCCACGGTGCGAACCAGAGAATTCCGCGGCCGAGCGCACGGGAGGCCGCCGCAGGGACGCCGTCGCCGGTGCGCGACATCAGATGGACACCGGCGTCGTCGAGCTTGACGATGCCCGCGACCAGTCCGTACACACCCACCGTCATGAGCAGTCCGATGCCGACCAGTACGGCGACGCGCACGCCGAAGGTCGCTGCCGCCACGGTGCCGAGCGCGATGACGATGATCTCGGCCGAGAGGATGAAGTCGGTGCGGATGGCGCCCTTGATCTTGTCCTTCTCGAGCGCGCGCAGGTCCACCGTCGGATTCTCGAGTGCCTGGCGCAGTTCCTCCTGGTGCGCCTTTTCGTCCGTGCGGTGGGTCAACCGGTGCCAGATCTTTTCGCAGCCCTCGTAGCAGAGGTACAGGCCGCCAACCATCATCAGCGGCGTGATCGCCCACGGCGCGATCGCGCTGATCGCGATCGCCGCGGGCACCAGGATCGCCTTGTTGACCAGCGAGCCCTTGGCGACGGCCCAGACCACCGGCAGCTCGCGCTCGGCGCGCACGCCGGCCACTTGCTGGGCGTTGAGCGCAAGGTCGTCGCCAAGCACGCCCGCCGTCTTCTTGGTGGCGATCTTGGTGAGTATCGCGACGTCGTCGAGGACGCTGGCGATGTCGTCGAGCAGGGCGAGAAGGCTGGCGCCGGCCACAGGGGCACTCCAGGCGATGGTTACACCTATGTTACGGGCAGCGGCCTCCGACCGGAACAGCGTGACGCATGCACGGTTGGCAGCGATTCATCGTCCCGAGATGCAACCGTAACGTGACTGCAAGCATCTATTCCTACTGTGAGCGCTGCGCCAAACCGGCGCCGACAGGAGGAAACGTCATGGAATTAGCCGCAATAATGATGCTGGCCGCCGTGGTCATGGGCGTCCTGCAGCAGTTCGACCGCAACCAATGGTGACCCAGTCGCCGCGGCCTCAGGCCGCGGCGGCCTGGGCCGCCGGGGCCGAGGCACGTATGAGATGGTCGAATGCGCCGAGCGCAGCCTTCGAGCCCTCTCCCATGGCGATGATGATCTGCTTGTACGGCACCGTGGTGGCGTCGCCCGCGGCGAACACGCCGGGCAGCGATGTCTGGCCGCGCGCGTCGACTTCGATCTCGCCACGCGGCGACAGCGCGATCGTGCCCTTCAGCCATTCGGTGTTGGGCAGCAGGCCGATCTGCACGAACACGCCCTCGAGCTCGAGACGGTGCCGCTCGCCCGAGCGGCGGTCCTGGTAGGACAGCCCGTTCACCTTGCCGCCCGCGCCGTGCACCCCGGTGCTCTGCGCCGAGACGATGACGCGCACGTTCGGCAGGCTGCGCAGCTTGCGCTGCAGCACTTCGTCCGCCCGCAGCTGGCCGTCGAACTCGATCAGCGTGACGTGGCCGACGATGCCCGCGAGGTCGATGGCGGCCTCGACGCCCGAGTTGCCGCCGCCGATCACGGCGACGCGCTTGCCCTTGAACAGCGGGCCGTCGCAGTGCGGACAGTAGGCAACGCCGCGGCCGCGGTATTCCCGCTCGCCGGGCACGTTCATCTCGCGCCAGCGGGCGCCGGTGGAGAGGATCACGCTGCGGCTCCTGAGCGTTGCGCCGCTGGCGAGCTTCACCGCCACGTAGCCGTCCGCGTCCGCTGGCAGCAGTTGCTCCGCGCGCTGCACGCTCATGATGTCCACGTCGTACGTCCTGACGTGGTTCTCGAGCTGTACTGCGAGCTTCGGCCCCTCGGTCTCCGTGACCGAGATGAAGTTCTCGATGCCCATCGTATCGAGCACCTGGCCGCCGAAGCGCTCGGTGACGATGCCGGTGCGGATGCCCTTGCGGGCGGCGTAGATCGCCGCCGAGGCGCCGGCCGGACCACCGCCCACGATCAGCATGTCGAACGGGACTTTCTCGTTGATCTTCGCGGCCTGACGGGCGCCGGCATTGGTATCGAGTTTGGCGAGGATCTCCTCGACCGACATGCGGCCCTGGCCGAACGGCTGGCCGTTCAGGTGCACGGTGGGCACGGCCATGATCTGCCTGGCCTCAACCTCCGATTGGAACAGGGCGCCGTCGATCATGGTCGCGCGCACGCGCGGGTTAAGGACCGCCATGAGGTTCAGCGCCTGCACGACGTCTGGGCAGTTCTGGCAGGACAACGAGATGAAGACTTCGAAGTCGAGGTCGGCGTCGAGGGTCTCGATCTGCTCAATCACCCCAGCGTCGGCCTTCGGCGGGTGGCCGCCGGCCTGAAGCAGCGCGAGCACCAGTGAGGTGAACTCGTGCCCCATGGGGATACCGGCGAAGCGGATGCCCATGTCTGAGCCGATCCGGCTCACGCTGAACGACGGTGCGCGGACGCTGCCGTCCGCGTCGCGCTGCCGGAGCGTGATCAGGTTCGAGAGGGAGGCGACGTCCTCGAGCAGCGTGCGCATTTCGACCGCGGCGTCGCTGGAGTCGAGCGTCGCGACAATCTCGATTGGCTGGGTCATGCGGCCAAGGTAGGCCTGCAGCTGCTGCTTGAGGTTGGCTTCGAGCATTTCAGTTCACCGCTGTGACAACCCCCTCCCGGCTTGCCGGGAGGGGGTAGGGGGAGGGCAGTTTCGTGAGACTTAGATCTTGCCAACCAGATCGAGCGACGGGGCCAGCGTCCTCGCGCCCGGCGTCCACTTGGCGGGGCAGACCTCGCCCGGGTGGGCTGCGACGTACTGAGCGGCCTGCACTTTGCGCAGCAGCTCCTTGGCGTCTCGGCCGATGCCGAGGTCGTTGATCTCGGCGACCTTGACCACCCCCTCGGGGTTCACCACGAAGGTGCCGCGCAGCGCCAGACCCTCGTCCTCGATCAGCACGCCGAAGTTGCGGCTGATCGCGTGGGTCGGGTCGCCGACCATCGGGTACGCGATCTTCTTGATCGTGTCCGAGGCGTCGTGCCAGGCCTTGTGCGTGAAGTGGGTGTCGGTCGACACGCTGTACACCTCGACGCCGATCTTCTGGAACTCCGGATAGAGATCGGCGACGTCGCCGAGCTCGGTCGGGCAGATGAAGGTGAAGTCGGCGGGGTAGAAGAAGAACACCGACCACTGGCCCTTGAGGTCGGCGTCCGTCACCTGGACAAACTCGCCGTTGTGGAAGGCCGTGGCCTTGAAGGGCTTGATGGTCGTGTTGATGATCGCGCTCATGGTCGTGACTCCTGCAGTTGCGTTGCAAAGGGGCGAATTTGATGTCGCAATGATGGCAATCGACGGGCGGTAGAGCCAATTGATTGATCTGGTTGAACCGATAGGGAGCAACTATCGATAGGGGGCGCCCCGGGCGCCCACCCCGGCGCCGCGCGGCGCGGGTAGACTGCACGCCCAGCCATGAAAACCATCATCGAACCCTTTCGCATCAAGGTGGTGGAGCCGATCCGGCTCACCACGCTTGAGGAGCGGCGCGAGCTGCTGGCGCGGTCGGGGTGGAACCTGTTCGGGATCCACTCGGACGACGTGATCATCGACCTGCTCACCGACTCGGGCACGAGCGCCATGAGCGCCGAGCAATGGGGTGCGGTGATGCGCGGCGATGAGTCGTACGCCGGCTCGCCGTCCTATTACCGCTTCGAGACGGCAGTGCGGGACCTGATGCCGTTCCGGCACGTCATTCCCACGCACCAGGGGCGCGCCGCGGAGGCGATCCTGTTCTCGATCGTCGGCGGGCCGGGCCGGTTGGTCCCCTCGAACACGCACTTCGACACCACGCGCGGCAACATTGAGGCGACCGGCGCCGAGGCTGTGGACCTCGTCATCGCCGAGGCGCACGATCCCGAGAACCTCCATCCGTTCAAGGGCAACATCGATCTCGCACGACTCGAGCAGTTGCTGCGCGACGAGGGCGAGCGGGTGCCACTGGTGATGCTGACCGTCACCAATAACGCTGGCGGCGGCCAGCCGGTGAGCCTCGAGAACATCCGCGCCACGGCCGAGATCGCCCGGCGCCACGACAAGCCGCTGATCATCGATGGCTGCCGCTTCGCGGAGAACGCCTGGTTCATCAAGTGCCGCGAACCTGGGCAGGCGGACCGCAGCGTGAAGGACATCGTGCGCGACATGTTCGCGGTCGCGGACGGCATGACCATGAGTGCGAAGAAGGATGCGTTCGCCAACATCGGCGGCTGGCTGGCCCTGAACGACGATGCGCTCGCCGCAGCCGCGCGCAACCGATTGATCCTCACCGAGGGCTTCCCGACCTACGGCGGGCTGGCCGGGCGCGATCTCGACGCGATCGCCGTCGGCCTGCACGAGATCGTGGACGACCAGTACCTGCGCTACCGCGTGCGTACCAACGAGTACATCGGCGAGAAGCTCATTGCGCTGGGTGTGCCGATCGTGCGACCGGTAGGCGGTCACGCCGTGTTCGTCGATGCGCGGCGCTTCCTGCCGCACATCCCGCCGCTCGAGTACCCCGGCCAGTCGCTGGCGGTGGCGCTCTACGAGCACGGTGGCATCCGTGCCTGTGAGATCGGCACCGTCATGTTCGGCCAGCGACCGGATGGGACCGAGGTTGCCGCCGAAATGGATCTGGTGCGGCTCGCCATGCCGCGTCGCGTGTACACGCAGTCGCACGCGGATTACGTGGTCGAAGTATTCGAGGACCTGGTGCGCCGGCGCAGCGAGCTGCGCGGCCTGCGCATCGTGGCGCAGCCATCGCAGCTGCGACACTTCACGGCTCGATTCGAGCCGCTGCCATGAGCGCTGCGGCAGCGTTCCGGGCCCTGCGGGCGCTCGCAGCCTTGCTGGTATTTACTGTCGGCGGTGCATACGCCGCGGACGTGGATCGTGCCGACACCCTGTTCGTCAACGGCCATGTGCTCACGCTTGACGCGCGCGATGCTGTGGTCGAAGCGGTGGCCGTCAAGGACGGCAGGATCCTCGCTACCGGCAGCACTGCGGACATGCGTGCGCATGCCGGTCCGGGCACGGTCGTCGTCGACCTGGCAGGGAGCACCGTGCTGCCAGGATTCGTCGACGGTCACGTGCACACTTCGTATGCGGTGCGCATGATGGAGCGTTACCTGGACGGCCGCTTCGCCACGACCCCATCGGTTGCGGTCCTGCTCGAGAAGATCAAGGCCCATGCGGTCACCACGGCGACCGGCGAGTGGCTGATCGTGGCAGGCTCCTCGTCGAGCCAGACCCGCTTTGCCGAGAAGCGCCTGCCAACGCGCGCCGAGCTCGATGCGGTTGCGCCGTCGGCTCCGGTGATGTTCCTGAACGGCTCGCACGAATCGGTTGTGAACAGCGCGGGGGTGCGCAGCCTCGGGCTGCAACGCGGCGTCACGAGCATGAAGGGGGCGCATATCGAGCTCGACGCCGGCGGCGAGCCGACCGGCATCATCCAGGAAGGCCTGGCGATCTTTCCCGACCGGCGCATTCCGGACGACGACCTGCGACGTTACTACGCACGCGTCATCCCGGAGTTGTGGAACGCGCACGGCTATACGTCCGTGTATACGCTGGCGCCCCTTGACCAACTGGCGGTGCTGCGCGAGCTGGCGCAGGTCGGCCCCACGTCACTGCGCTACACGATCGGGCTGCACGCCGATCCTGGCGGCCGCTTCCTGCCGCCGTCGTTTGACGCGCTGGCCCTGCCGACCTCCGTAGATCCTGTCTGGTACCGCGTCGCGGGCATCAAGGTCTGGATCGACAGTGACGTGCCGATGCGCGGTGGTGCTGTGACGCAGCCGTATGCGGGCGAGGCCGGGGGCTCCGGCATTCTCAACCTGGCGCAGCCGGAACTGGACGCGCTGGCGATCCGGGCACAGAAATCCGGGCTCGCGCTGCTGGCGCACGCCACCGGCGATCGTGCCACCGGGATGGCGCTCGTCGCCTTCGAGCGCGCGCAGGCCGGGTCAGGTGCGCGGCCGGTACCCGGCATGCAGCGTATCGAGCACTTCGGCGAATTCATGCTCGGCCCCGACGATCTTGCACGTGCCCGGCAGCTCGGTGTCGCGGTAAACGTACAGCCCGGCTGGATCTGGACGCTGACCAACTCGACCGTCGAAAATCTCGGTGCGGAGCGCGCCCGCGGCGCGTTCCAGTTTCGCGCGATGATCGACGCCGGGCTGCAACCGGGATTCGGCACCGACCTCACCGGCATCGTGCTCGAGACGCTCGATCCATTCCTGCACGTGTGGGCCGCCGTCACGCGTAGTTCCGACGTCGGCCCGTTCGTGCCGGAGCAGGCGGTGACGGTGCGCGAAGCGCTGCGCATGCTGACGATCTGGGCGGCCCGCGCTCAGGGCGAGGACGCGATCAAGGGCTCGATCGAGCCGGGCAAGTTAGCGGACCTGGTGGTGGTGTCGGCTGATCCGACGCGCGTCCCGCCTGCGACGCTGCGTGAGATCAAGGTGCTGCGCACTATCGTCGGCGGCCGCACCGTGTACCTGGCGCCAGACGCGCGGTGAGCCTTTTGTCTCCCGGATGCGACAATCCATGCCTCACGGCGGATCGCGGCGGACGCTATTGTTATCGCCAATCTGCACCGAGGTGCTCGTCATGACCAGCCGCCGAGTATTCCTGATCGCCGCCGCTGCCATGGCCTTGGCGGGCTGCGCCAGCATGCCGCAGAAGGATCCCATCCAGGTCACCGTGGCCGGCATGGAGGGACTGCCGGGCGAGGGCATGGAGATCCGCATGCTCGTCAAGCTGCGCGTGCAGAACCCGAACGAGGCGCCGATCAACTTCTCCGGCATCTATCTGAAGTTCGACGTGATGGACAAGACCTTCGCCAGCGGCGTGAGCAGCGAGAGCGGCACGGTGGCTGGCTTTGGCGAGGCGATCGTGGCAGTACCCGTCACCATCTCCGTGTTGCGCATGGTTCGCCAGGTGGTGGGCATGCTCGACGGCCAGCCGGTCGAGAAGATCAGCTACGAAATGAGTGGCAAGCTGAACGGCGGACTGTTCGGCACCGAGCGCTTCGGGGCGAAGGGCGAGTTCGACCTGTCGAAGCTCGAAACGCCGCCCGACGCCACCTGACCGCTGGCATTGCGCGATCGCGCGGTCTACGATCACGGCTGACGGAGGGCCCCGCTCATGCTGAAGTTCCTGCTATGGCTGCTGCTGCTCGCCGTGTGCTGGCCGCTCGCGCTGCTGGCGCTGGTGTTGTGGCCGGTCGTGTGGCTGCTGTCGCTGCCATTCCGGCTGATCGGCTTCGCCGTGGGCGGCGTGCTGCAACTGGTGCGGGGTTTGTTCTACCTGCCGGCGCGCTTGCTCGGCGTACGGCCGCATGCGGTCGCAAGATGACCGGCTGGATTTGATCCCGCGCAACAATCAACCAGGGGAGACGCAGATGGGATTCATCACTGCACTGATCATCGGCGGCATCGTCGGCTGGCTCGCCAGCATGGTCATGAAGACCAACGCGCAGATGGGGATGCTGGCCAACATCGCCGTGGGCATCGTTGGTTCGATGCTGGGGTTCTGGGCGGCCGGCCTGCTCGGCATCGCGCCGACTGGCGGCATCCTGCGATTCGTCGTCGCCATCATCGGCGCTGCGCTGCTGATCTTCATCCTGCAGAAGCTCGGCGTCTTCAAGAAGACGTCCTGAGCCTTGCCGTACCGGCTGCTGGCGGACGCCGTGCTGCTTGTGCACGCGGCGTTCGCCGCGTTCGTGGTGCTCGGCGCGCTGCTGGTGGCGCGCTGGCCGCGGCTCGCGTGGCTGCACCTGCCGGTCGTGGCGTGGGGCGCGGGCATCGAGTTCGGCGGCGGCGTCTGCCCGCTGACGCCGCTCGAGAACCGCCTGCGTGTACTCGCAAACCGGGAGGGTTACGAGGGCGGCTTCATCGAGCACTACGTGTTCGGGCTGCTCTATCCCGCGGGACTCACCCGCGAAGCGCAGTTTGCACTCGGGCTGGGCGTGGTGCTGCTGAACGGCGCGGCGTACGCGTGGCTGTGGCGGCGGCACCGCCGCGCCGCGCGACGCTGATGCTGGCCTAGCGACCGCGTGCCAGGGGGTCGACCAGCGGTTCGCCGTCCGGCGTGAACGCCAGCGAAATCGAGTTGATGCAGTAGCGCTGCCCGGTCGGCGGCGGACCATCTGGGAACACGTGGCCCTGGTGGCTGCCGCAGCGCGCACAGCGAATTTCAGTGCGTACCATGCCGTAGCTGGCGTCGCGCACGCACTCGAGGTGCGCGTCGTCATACGGCGCGGCGAAGCTCGGCCAGCCGGTCCCGCTGTTGAACTTCTCCGTGGCGCGGAACAGCGGCAGGCCGCAGAGTCGACAGCTGTAGACACCCGGCTGCTTCTGGTCGACGAACGCACCGCAGAACGGGCGCTCGGTGCCATGCTCGAGCAGCACGCTGCGCTCCTCGGCGGTCAGCGCGGCTTCCAGGCGGCGCCGCTCCTCCGGCGAGGGCGGCGTGAGGTCGTGGGCGCTCACGTGCGTTCCTTGAGCAGGTCGGCGTGGGCCGCGCGCAGCTTCTCCACCTTGGGCGTGGCCACCGCGCGAATGTAGGGCTGCCACGGGTTGCGTCGCGCGTAGTCGTGATGGTACTGCTCGGCAACGTAGAAATGCGCGAGCGGCTCGAGCGTCGTGGCGAGCGGCGCGTCGAACAGCTGCGCCGCCTCGATCTGCCCCAGGTAGGCCGCGGCGATGCGGCGCTGCGACTCGTTGGCAAAGAAGATCGCCGAGCGATACTGGGTGCCGACGTCCGCGCCCTGACGGTTCAATTGGGTCGGGTCGTGTGCGATGGAGAAGAAGATCTTGAGGATCTGGCCGAGCGCGATGCGCTGCGGGTCGAAGCGGATCTCGATCGCTTCCGCGTGGCCGGTGGTGCCGGTGCAGACGTCGTCGTAGTTGGCGGTCTCGGCGGAGCCGCCCGCGTAGCCGGGGCGCACCGACAGCACGCCGTCGAGCTGCGCGTACACCGCCTCGGTACACCAGAAGCAACCGCCGGCGAGCACGATGGAATCGCCGCCGTCGCCCGCCTCGGGGGCGGGCTCGGGGTCCGGAAACGACCAGGGATCGAGTTTCAGCGCCATATTGTCCGTTCGACGCGCGGACCGCGCTGGTTTCGGTCACCGTCCATGGACGCTGATGTTACTCGAGCAGATCACCCGGGGTCGGCGGCAGCCGCGGCATGGTCTGCTGCGGGAACGGGCCGCTGAGCGCCATCAGGAAGGCGACGATATCGTCCACTTGCGCGTCCGGCAGGGTCTTGTTCAATTGCGTCGCAGCCATGACCCGTACTGCCTCGGGCAGCGTCTTGACGGAACCGGTGTGCATGTACGGCGCCGTGAATTCAAGGTTGCGCAGCGTCGGCACGCGCCACATGGCCCGGTCGGCCGGGTCCTTGGTGACCGTGGCACGGCCGAGGTCATCCATCAGCTTGTACTTCACGACGTACGCGTTGTCCTCGTAGGTCGGGAACTTCATGAAGAAGCCGGTGCCCGCGGGTAGGGATGGGCCGTTGAACGCGGGACCCTGGTGGCAGCTGGTGCAGCCGGCGCTGGCGAGCGCCTCCAGGCCGCGTACCTGCTGCGCCGTGAGTGCCTTCGTGTCGCCCTTGGCGTAGCGATCATACGCATTGCCCGGGGTGATCAGGGTGCGCTCGTAGGCGGCGATCGCCTTCGCGGCATTGTCCATCGTCACCACGTCGCCCGACCCGAACGCGCTCTCGAAATATGGCTTGTAGCCGGGGATGTGGCGCACGCGGTCGATCACCGCGGTGAGGTCCGCCATGCCCATCTCGATCGGGTTCACCGGAGGGCCCTTGGCCTGTTCCTCCAGTGACGGTGCGCGACCGTCCCAGAACTGCACGGAATGGAACGCGGCGTTCCAAACCGTTGGCGCATTGCGGCCGCCCTTCTGGCCATGCACGCCAGCCGAGGTCGTCATGTGGTCGTCGCCGCCCTCCATGACGTTGTGGCAGGAGAAGCACGACACCGTGCCGGTCGAGGACAGGCGCGGGTCGAAGTAGAGCATCTTGCCGAGCTCCACCTTCGCCGCCGTGGTGGGGTTGTCGGCGGGGGCCGGAGCCGTGTCCGGCAGGGCCTGCCATGGAGATTGGGCCTGGCTGGCGGCGGCGGCCAGCGTCATGAGCAAAGCGGGAACGAGCATGCGACTGGACATGACGACACTCCGTGAGTGAACGGTCTTGGAGCAAGTCTGGGCGGCGGAGATTAAAAACTGCTTAAGATGTCGTGCCCCAAGGCCGTGGCAATTGCGTATGGACGACAAGAGCGGGTGCATGCCCGCTGCGACCAGCGCAGAGAGGAGCCGCCGAAATGACCGATGCCGCCTTCGATTCCGTCCTCGCCGAGGCGCTCATCGGCATCGACACGCTGTGGGGCGGCGACGTGATGAACCCCTCCGGCGTGGGCCGATTCATCGCCGACTGCTGGTTCTCGGACCAGCCGCTGCCGCTCGCGTATACGCACGCGACGGCAGCAGTGTTGCGCGGCAACGGTGGTGTCGGCGGCCCGACCCCCGATCGGACGGCGGTCGCGGCGTACCTGGACGCCGTGGACGTGCCCGGCGCGATCACGCGCGTGCTGCAAGGCGCGCGGGCCATGGGCGGGCTGCGCGGTGCCTACCTCGAGGGGCTCGGGCTTTGCTGCGAGGTGATGTGGGACCTCGCCATGGAACTCGTTGGCCGCGGGCCCGAGGTTCCGTACGACCGCTGCGTCCGCACGATCACCGGCCGCGCCCCTGAGCCATCGCGGCCGGAGGCGAAACGACTGCGAGTCGCCGAACTGCTCGCGGTGGCGGGGCATCCGTCGCACGACCGCGACTCCCTGCTGGGCGCGGTCGACGCCTGGCGGGCAGCGCGTCGCGTGCCGTCGAAGTCAATCGCTGCTGTCGGCGACGCGTTCGTCGCGTACTACGACGCGCTGGCCGCGCGTCACCTCGTGCCACACCTGCCGGCCGAGCTCGCCGTCGTGCCGCGCGCCAACGTGCGCTTCCTCGCGATAGAGAACGCGTGGTTCTCGGGCTCGATGAACTATCTCGGCCACGCGCGGCGGCCGGACGGCCGGCCCGAATACGAGGCGAGCTACGAGCTCAACGCTTCTCTCGAGATCTCGGTGCCGGAGTTCCAGCAGCTGGTGAGCCACGAGGTGGTGCCCGGGCACGTCACGACGTTCGCCTACCTGCAGGACCTGTACGTGCGCGGGCTGGCCGGATTCGAGGCCTCGGTGCTGACCATGAACACGCGCGTGAGCGTGCTGTTCGAAGGCATCGCCAACAATGCGATCCTGATCGCGCATGGCGTGACCGAACCCGCCGAGCTGCCGGACCGCGATCTCGAACTCGGTGTGTTACTCGCGCTGCTGCAGGACGATGCCAAGAACCAGGCTTCGTACCTGACCTGGCAGGAGCGACGACCGCAGGCCGAGGTGGCCGCGGCACTGCGCACGGAGTTCCTGGTCACGGCGGAGCGCGCCGGCAAGTTCGCCGGCCCCTGGGGCCGCCACCCGCTCCTTGGCCGCATGTACCTGCCCGCCTATCGCGCCGGGACTGAGCTTGTCGCGGAGCTGCGTCGGCGTCATCCGCCCGAGGTGATCCTGCCGGCGCTCTACGGCGTGCGCGGACTGGTGGATGCTGCAACGCTGGAACGCGTGCTCTAGCTGCGCCGTTTCGGATCTGGAGCTCCGTCGACCGGCTCGTGGCAGGGGATCTGCGGCTGGCAGGGACGCTGAGAACCATCCCTGGGGCTCGCGCGCGACGTCCGTGTCGCGCGACGCCCTGCCAGCCGCAGATCCCC
>Ga0209254_10000375_pt1 | contig 35253 bp, 27 predicted proteins | sample FrelakmetDIP11DI_FD_187148 | JGI IMG/M metagenome (GOLD analysis project Ga0209254, IMG submission 187148) | Freshwater lake sediment microbial communities from the University of Notre Dame, USA, for methane emissions studies - DIP11 DI (SPAdes)... | ecosystem: Environmental > Aquatic >... | reverse complement strand
GTACAAAACCTTTCCTTGACAAGAGGATGGTCAACTTTATACTGCAAAAGAAGTATGGGCCTCTAGCTCAGCTGGTTAGAGCGCGTCCCTGATAAGGACGAGGTCAGTGGTTCGAATCCACTGAGGCCCACCATAAAATTTCGTGGGGATGTAGCTCAGCTGGCAGAGCATCGCGTTTGCAACGCGAGGGTCGGGTGTTCGAATCACCTCATCTCCACCAATTCGCATCTCGTACTTTTTCAATAGCATTTACACAAATAAGATTTCCCAATTCCTTGTTTAATTTCAAATGAAGCTTGGAAGTATGTTTAATATTTATATGTACTTTGAGAAATGATTTTTGGCAAATTATTAAGCATGGTTATTTGTTTACTCGTTTAAAATCATGTGATTATTTTCAAATAGACAATCACAATTAAATATCATAGTTGCAAGTTAATTTTAAAGCAGAAATTTCTAATGATGACATTAAATTTTTAGATTTCGTTATACCCTACTTAATGATACAATGATGCACAGTTTAGGTAGATAATTCTAGTGGCTAAATAGAAAAACCCGGTGAAGGTTGAACCAGCCACTAAGAGGCTCATCACCGGGTTTGATTAACAAAATTTATTGATTTTATTTGTCTAGTTTAGATATTTCAAGTTTTAGGTTGGCTGTCACATCGTGATGAAGTTTGATTTTAATGACGTGGGCTCCAATATTTTTAATTGGATCAGAAATGTCAATAGATTTCCTATCCATAACAACATTGAATTCACGCTTTAAAGATCGAGAGATCATATCAGATGTCACGGCACCAAAAAGTGTGCCAGTTGGTCCTGCTTTGGCGCTTATTGTTACGGTTTTTGATTCGATAAGATTCTTAATCTCATCTGCTCTTGCCTTAGATTTAGCTGAACGTTTATCGGCTAAGTCAAGATTGAAAGATAGATTTTTGAGTGTTGCTGGTGTGGCTAGCTGGGCGAAATGGCGTGGGAGCAGGTAATTCCTTGCAAAACCTTCAGCCACATCTACTACTTGACCTTTACCACCAATACCTTCAACGTTTGAAAGCAAGATAAGTTTAGTTTTCATTAATTACCTCGCTACAAAAGGAAGTAATGCTATCTCACGAGCACGCTTGACGGCAACGGTAACACGACGCTGATGTTTTGTACAAACGCCAGTTGCCCTCCTAGGTAGAATTTTACCGTTGTCTGCAACAAAACGGCCAAGCCTGTTAATGTCTTTAAAATCAACATAATCCATGTGTTCAGCGCAGAATACACATACTTTTCTCCTTGGCTTAGAGAATTTCTTTTTCATGGGTCTTCTACCCTTTTTATCATCGAATGATTTATCGTTCATGTTTGCTCCTTTCTTTAAGAGAATGGAATATCTTCATCAGAAAATTCTGGAATACTGAAATCATCTTCACCTTGTGTTGGTGATGATTGTTGTGGAACTACCACCGGTTTTTCTCCATCCCTACCAAAATCAAGGAACTTAATGTTCTGAACTCTAATTTCAGTAATCCAACGTCTCTGCCCGTCTTTTTCGTAATCCCTGATTACTAACCTGCCTTCAACAAAACATTTGCGACCTTTTTTAAGATATTGATGTGATGTAGTTGCTTGTGAACCCCACACAATGCAATTAACAAACAATGTCTCTTCCTTAAGCTCTGTTGAGCCCTTTGATCTGAACTTCTCTGTGCAAGCTAGACGGATAGTTGCCACAGGAGTACCCTGTGGTGTGTATCTAAGTTCTGGGTCTGCCGTTAGGTTGCCAATGAGAAGAACCTTGTTGTACATTATTCACCTACTATGTTGTCAAGTGTTTCAGCTTCTGGAGGTTTTTCCTGTTCTTTTGAAGCACGTTCTAATGCTCTAGTTGCACGTCTTGCTTCTGAAGCTTTAAGGTGCTCTTCACGACGTTTTACTGCTTTTTGAGCATAAGTTAGATCAATAATGATATCACGAATAAAACCATCAGTGATTTTAACTAGGCGACGAAGCTCTATCATGACTGTCGGTGGAGCTTTAAACGTCATCACCCAGTAAATGCCTTCGACATGATTTTTAATCTCGTAGCAGAGCTTTCTCTTGCCCCAACGCTTGGCATCGAGAACCTCTCCCCCATCATTCTTGACGACGGTGGTCAGCTTCTCAACCAGCGTCTTCTCGCCATCCTCATCAAGATCTGGTGCGAGGATGAACATCTGTTCATATGTTTTCATCAATTCCTCCTTTGGACTTTTGGGTCAACCAACGATTGGTGACCAGAAGGTTCAACTAAAAACAAAATTCTATGTAAAGTTCCGTTGATGTCAAGATTGCAAACTGTCTTTTTTTGATTAATATATTGCGTGATGTTAAATAGGATTATCTTTGGCCGTTACGAATTAAAAAAACACATTGGTGGAGGAGGTATGGGAGAAGTTTTTTTGGCAACAGACCTACAACTTGGAGAGAAAGTTGTCATCAAAATAGCCAAGCTCATTGGTAAAGATATTGAACGTGACAAAGAAAGGTTTCTTTCAGAAGCTTCATTGCTTTCTTCATTAGATCATCCAGGCATCGTCAAGGTAAATGATTGTGGTCAAGATAACGATGAACTATTTTATGTTATGGAGTATGTTTCTGGAAAATCACTTGGCAAATTACAAAACTTGAAAGTTCAAAATGCTCTACCCATATTTTGTCATATAGCTGAGGTTATTTCTTATTTACATTCTCGAGGAGTTATCCATTACGACATTAAACCAGACAACATCATTGTTTTACCTGAACCTGAACCAATTTCTGGGCTCACGATTAAAATAATTGATTTCGGTTTGGCAAGACATTCTTCTCAATCATGGGTTGCTTTACAAGATCAAGTTGTTGGAACCATCAATTACATGTCACCAGAGCAACTAATGGGTGGCCAAGTTGATTGTAGATCTGACCTCTATTCGTTTGGCGCAACGATGTATCACGCTCTGACAAGCAGGCTACCAGTGAAATCTGACAACCCAAGAAATATTTGTTATCAAATGATACATAGAATGCCAGATCCTCCTTCGATCATAAATAAAGAAGTGCCACCAAAATTAGAAAGTCTTGTGCTACGCCTTCTGTGTAAAGATCCAGAAGAGCGTATTCAAACAGCCTCTGAGGTTCATAGACTTATAAAAAACATTTATCCCAATAAAAATCAAAATGTAATGTTTCAATTGAATATACCTCATCTAACTGGTCGCGATTATGAGTATGATCTACTCACAAGAATATGGCAGCAGACTAAATCAAAATCATCATCAGTTATTATCATGGGACCTTCAGGTATAGGTAAAACAAGGCTTGTTGATGAACTAGCATATAACATTCAACTCTCATCTGGGTTACTATTACGTGCTCGCGGATATCATTCAAGAGAAAAGCTTCCTTTTGAAGGTTTAAAAATGATGGCGTTTTCTCTTTCACATTTTGAGATAATAGGAACTTTAAAATTGCCAGAGTCAGTGGTTGAACATCTTGCTATTTTGGACACGAATCTAGCTAATAAATTACATTATTATAAAAAACCGTTTTTTTACGACAAAATAATGGTCATAAACGCTTGGATAAAACTTATATCAGATTTATCAAAAAGACAACCAATTATAATCATAATAGAAGATTGCGATGAGCTTGACAAAGATTCAATTGATGCTTGTGTACTTGCTCAGTCATTAAATGAGAATAGTATTCTGCTAATCATCACTTATCGTGAAAATCAAATCATGGCTAAAAGCCCATCAGGTTCTATGCTCATGAAGTTAGAATCACCAACTGTTATTAAACTCAATCCATTAGATGACACTTCATCGATGGCATTAATTCGAAACATTCTTGGTAAAGAAGATATTCCACAACAGTTGTTAGGTGACATCAAATCACATTGTCATGGTAATCCATTTATGATTACTGAATTTATTAGGTCTGTTTATTTGTCAAATGGCCTATATCTTGATGGTATAAATCTTATCTATGATCAATCAAAAAATAAATCTTTTAAAACAACTAATTATATTACAAATATTTTATCTTTGATGTCAAATGAAGCTAAAATTTTGTTTGAGTTTGCATCTGTTTATAATGAACAATTTTCTTTTAAGTTTGCCAATGATATCCTTAAATTGCCATATGAAAGGATAATTGAGCTTTTAGACGAACTAGTTTTAATGGGTGTTATTAAGCAATATAACTACTCTGGGCAGACTATGTACGAGTTATGCTACCCTATGATAGTAGAACAAATTATTTTGACTTTATCAAAAGAGAAACTCCAGAATATAAGTTACAATATCGCTCAAATTCTAGAAGAAAATGCTAATTTATCAGATCAAACTATTCGTACCATAGCTTTGCATTATAAACTATCTGGTAACCCTAGCAAAGCTGTAAAATGGTCATTTAATTATGGACTCAGGCTTATTCAACTCTCCTTTGATAAATATGTTGAAGAGATAAAATTCATTGAAGAGATGGCTGAACTAACCGGGAGAAATGATTGGTTTATTTTAAGCGACTCGCTTAAGGCAATCATTTTATTCAATAATGGCGATTTTCAAAAAGCTATTAATATTTTTAAAACCGTTACCTGTAACATGAAATTCTCACCCACAACATCTCAATTTGGAAAGATCATTTCTTTATATGCTGATTGCTTGATAAAATTAATGCTAGTTGATGAAGCAATATCAGTTTGCGAATATGGATTAAAGATATTAACAGAAAATGATCAGGTTGAGGAAAGGTTTAATGTTCTTTCAACATTGGCGTTATCATTGAAATCCAAAATAAAACTTTTTGAATCTGAGGTCTATGCTAAAGATGCTCTTGAGCTAGCTCAAGAGCATCTACCAAATAAAATATCTTGCGCACAGAATACACTTTTACGTTGTCTGATTGAGAATCATAATATTCTTGAAGCTAGGAATCTTGTGACACTTGCTCTTAATGATGCTCTAGAAAAGAATGATATGTCTGCGCAACTACGTTTACATCTAATAAATGGAATTATCTGCTGGTGTGAAGGTGAATTTTTTAAATCAGTACAAGAAATTAAGAAATCTATTCACATGGCTAGATCTTCAGGAGATAAATCGATTCTTGCTTTTGGTCTTGGAAATCTTGTTCGAAGTTATTATTGCATGGGGGAGTTTGATAAAATTTATAAAGTTAATTCTGAAATGAAAATGATTGGTCAGAATCTGTCCAGTATGTCATCTTTTATTGAATCAGAAGGATATAGCATTCTTGCAGACCTTACCAAAGATGGTTGGCAAAGTGTCCTTTCAAAAGCAAAGATGCTAGAAAATCTTTTGGGACAAACAATATATCTACCCGCAAAGATATTTTCACATATTGTTATGGGTATTGTTTACCATACTTTTTCAAATTTCGAAAAGGAATATGAAATCATGAACAAAGCTTGGCAGTTTGCAAATCAAACAGATTCAAATATTTGCATAATCGAAGTTGCCTCTTGGTTGCTCTACTCTATACCAGCACCTAGGAAACCTAATTATATGAGCGATGTTATAGAAAAAATTCTATCAATTAAAGTCGATTTACCTTCAAAAATGTCAAAACTAAATTACTTGTTCAGCATGGGTCTGGCCTTAAGTTTAAAGGGTGAAGGTAAAGATTTATCAATGCTCGATCGTTCGATAGCCTATTTAAATGAAGCTAAAAATATGTCTTTGGAAATGTCTTACAAACCAGTAATTGCTAAAATTTCTTTTTCACTTGGTAAAACATATGAACGAAGAGGAATATTTCTCAAAAGAAAAAACGATATAGATACTGCTTCACAATTCTATTTCGAAACGGAATTTATCTATAGAACTATTGGTGCTGACTTTTCAGTTGATCTATTAAAGAAACACCAATCAGATTTGCAATTACTGGCATTTTAATTTCTTAAAAACATCTTCAATTTTTCAAGCGATCCTCATAATATCATAATAATAAAAAAGGCGTCCCATTTGGGGACGCCTTTTTTGATTCTAGAATCACTTAGGTGGTGCGGGATAGGTGATTGTTATTTTCTTGGTTGCATTCTCATAGTCAATCTTAGCCCCCAGAGCTTCACCGACAAATCTCAGCGGGAGCATTGTTTTGCCTGTGACAATGGCTGGATAGAGCTTGTGCTTTGAGTCAATCCAGACATCCTTGCCGTCAATCTTGGCTTGTTTCTTCCCAATCCAAAGCTCAATCTTTCTTGTTCCGCCTGTTTGGAGAGGCTGTGTAAGGGTTACCTTCTTCTCCTTGCCATCCCAATCAACCTTTACATTCAAGGCTGCAGCAACCTCTGTTATTGTCATAAATGTGTTACCTGCAAGATCCTTTGGAAGCGGAGGAGTGCTGCTGGTTGGAGCAACTTTAAGGAGCATTTTTTCGCCATTAACTTCAAAGTCAAGTTTGCTTAGAGTTAGGGTAATGACTGTTGAGGGCTCTTTACCATTTATGATAAGCTTGTATGTGGAATTGTTGCCAGCAATATCAGTCACATCTATCTTTGCTTCATTAACGCCTTTTATTATTTCGAAGTTGTACTCAAAGATAGCCAATCCACCTTCTACATCTTTGAGCTTTGATGCAAAGTCGCCGTTTACATAGACAGAAGCCGAGTCCTCGGTTTGAATCTGTATTGGAATTACCTCACCCGGCTTGATGTTATCGCCAGGTTTTGGTGTGATAACGTCAATTTTTGGAGACTTAGTGTCAAGGATTATTTCGTACTCTTCATCGACAACATTGCAAGCTTGATCTTGAGCATGAACCTTTATCTTGTTTGAACCCTCTACTAATTTAATGTCTGACTCAAACTCAAACTTGATTTCTTCACGCTTTGCTGTTTCAAATATCTCACCTTCGCAAAGCTGTATACCATTGACAAAGATTGAGTCGGTGACTTGATATTTATCGCTATCTCCCTCGGTGAGCATCTCGATTGGCTGTCTCTCAACTTTGAATTTATAGACTGGGTTGTTTGTTATAACTGGTGCATTGCTTGGGGGTTGAAGCACTTTCATGGCTGGTGGAATCGTATCAAGGAATAACTTAAGTTCTTTTGGTTCCTCTTTCTGATCACCTTGCTGGGCATAATAGTGGATGGTGGTTCTCATAGATCCCGAAGATAATCTACTCTCACTTGAGTATTCAGCCTGTTTTTCTTTTTCTGGGCCATACCAAAGGAGTATTTTAACAAATGGGTTGCAAGATTTTATAGAGAGGACAGGCGGGGTGTTGTACCACTCATTGCATTGTGGTTTGTCTGGGTCAATAAAACGGGCCTCTGAAACGAGGTCTGGCATTAAAATAATATACTCAGGAGACTCTGTTGGCTCGTCATTATCGGAAGATATAGCAAGTTTATAAGCGCCAGGCATATTTGTGTTTATGATGCCAGCCTCTATGCTAACAACTATTTCAGCTCCAACGATCGCTTTGATTTCTGTGTCAACTGACACCTTCAATTTTGTTTGGTTTACAACGACACCAGTAACCGGTTTTCCACCAACAGTTATCTTGTCGTTTGAAATAGAGATTGGTAAAATTGTACCTTCAGGAAAATCGATTGTGATAGTATCACCTGGATTTAGTTCACCAGTGAATGATGGAATATACCAGATTTTATAACCTGATGTTAAACATCCTTTTTCTTCAGTTGTTTCAATTTTTGTAATTGTGTTTCTCGTCTTGACGATATCGTAAGGACCAAAATCCAATGTTTTCATATTTACTGTAAATGTTAATTTATAATTACCTGGTTGCGGATTTTTGATGCCGACTCCGATAGCAAAGGTAACTTTAACAGCGCCAACGATATCCATTGGGGCATAAAGAGTTATTGACTCAGTTGCAGAAACAACTTTACCAGTGTAAACAGAACCATTCAGAGTGATATTTTTTGGATCTATAGACTTTGGTATTTCAGTTCCTTTTGCAAAATTTATGGTGATCTCTGCGTCTTTCTTGACAGTTTCTTTATCAGGAAGAAGACCAACTGCTCTGTACAAAGCTGGGTACTTTTCAAAATTTGGTAAAACTACGACTATTGGTTGAGTGCCGACTTTGAATGGGAGAGAATTAATGGATTCTGGTTCAGATGACGTCTTGATAGAGATCTCATAATTACTATTTTTTGATGGATTTTTCAAACCAGCTTTATCTGAAATGACAATATTGACTAAGCCAAGGTTATCAACGAAAACAGGAGAGATGAAAGAAATTGTATTGTCTTTTTTATTAATTTGTGGTGGATTTGAAAGTGGAGAACCGTTAACAGTTATAAGTCTTGGTTTTATTGAAGCTGGGATTGTAAACTCAGGTGGAAATCGAAGATAGACTTGAGATGACGCAGCATCAAGAGCGCCTCCTTCTCCAAGATTAAATTTTATGTTTGCCTCTGAGACTGTGTCAGTATCTGGGGGATTTAAAGTGACTATAGCAGGAGAAGAATCGGAGCATGGCAAAACAAAGGCTTCGGATTCTACTGGGTTTGGCTCACCAGCAGTAGCAACTACTAGCCTGTAACGTCCCGGTGTTGCTGGAGCAATAACTCCAGTGCCCTTAGAGATATTAAAGTCAATTGGGTTATAACCTTTACGCCATGGTTCGACTCTCATTGGCGAGTTAACTTGATATGAACGCTCTTTACAACTGTTGGTAAGCAAAGGGAGACCCTGACAAGCTGTACATGGAGTTATGCCTATTGAAGTTGTAATAATTATTTGTGCAAGACGTTCTTTTCTTTTTGATTCATCTCTTGGTATAGGTGGGAGTACGGTACCAAGCATCCAGCAACCCAAACCTGATGGGTCTCTTATTACTCTTGCAGAATCAGTACAAAGATCAGGATTGTTCCCAGGTTCGCATCTGTCAAACCTTGTTTGACCATTTCGATCCTCAAGGACTTCATATAGTTTTCCCATATCCTGCTCATCCTTGTTTGTATACTTTTCAAAATACTTGTCATTAGGGATGAATCTTTGAGATTCCTTCACGCCATTTATTGGAGTTAGACTGTCGCATATTTTTTCAAATATATTGCCTGGTTTTGTTGGATCAGGAGAAGCTCTATCAGCCCAAGCTTCGTCTATTGGGAACCAGATTTTTATCCAATCATGAACGTTAATGTCCATATTGATCCTGATATGTATCTTAAAAGAAGTAACTTGGTTTGCTCTGACTCCAAGCAATCTTTCACCTGAGACGTTAAGCTCAATGTGAACTGGACCAAGAACTGCAAAAGCTGAGCTAACACTCATTAACATCAATCCGATTGCCAGAACCACTGTTAACAGCTTTACGATTCCCTTCTTCATACCAACTCCTTTCAAACACTGCTTTGTTGCACCTGGAAGAGTCTAGAGTATGACCTAAAAGGTTGCAACAAAGTTAGACTTACTGTGTAAGATAGTCGAATCCACAAGGTCGTGACACCCAAAGGAGTGAAAGATAATGTTAATTAGCGATTAAGGGTCACGATTGAAAGGTTTCAATAGGATAATAAACTGTTTTACTATGGAGGCTATAAAATGAGGATTAGACTGGTTATGTTGACTGTAATAGCTTTGTTAATCGTTTTACCACTGATTTCATGTGGAGAGTCAGAGGAAAAAGCTTTCTTGACTGGTGTTGTTATGGATGAGAACACCAGAGCTCCTCTTCCTGGTGTCGCAGTCTATCTCAATGATAAACTCTATGAGACAGGTTCTGATGCAAGGTTTCAGTTTGCTGAACTAGTTCCAGGTCAAACCTATTCTCTTAAGGTTTCAAGGGAGTTTTTTGAAGATTACTCAAAGGATATCGTTGCTGTTTATCCAAGCCCAGGAGATCAAGAAATACTGATGAAACTTATGACTCCTGAAAAACCTCAGCCCTCACCAATTCAGGATGTCACTATCGTGCCACTAAAATCATATGATTTTGACATAAAATTTGGCATTGACAGAAAAGATATCAGCTTTAAAGAAATAGGTAGTTTTATAGCACCAGACAAGCATAAATATGTTTTAACTTCTAAAAATCGCAATGTAACTCCACCAATTCCCGGTAAGGAAGAAGAGAACAAAGAGCCAGAAGAATTAAAATCCTCAGCCATTGAGATTGGACAAAACCAATGGATTGATAATGGCGAGGGCTATTTCAAAAACGATCGTTTTCATCCTGGCTATCGTGATGTTTGGAGCCTAGTGAATTTAACCACTGATCAAGCAAATAAAGCTCTTAAAAAAGCAATGTATGTTGTAGATGAGGGTGAGACTACAGTATCTCAACATAAAGTTAGAAGATTAAGGACTCTTGCCATCATTTCTGAACCAATAGTCACTGACAAGACATCTGAGAAGCCACAAATGCAAAAAATGATGGTTGAGATGACAATATCAATTATCATTGAAGGCGAGCTCAAAGGTGTGCCAGTTGAGATAGACATCAGCACTTATAGGGATATCGTTCAGGTTCGTACTTGGGCATCGGTTATGTTGACTAATCTCAATGTGCCGTTTGCCATTGATCCTCCGCCTGTCAAGTAATTTTTTTATCTACATGACTGATTGCAAATAATAAAAAAGGCTCCCATATGGGAGCCTTTTTTATTATTTGTGGATCATACGAACTATTGCGGGTAGGTGAGAGTTATCATCTTGGCTTGAGACTCAAATTCGACTTTGCACCCGAGTGCTTCGCCAACAAATCTTAATGGAAGCATAGTCTTACCGCCAACTGTTGTTGGGTAGAGTTTATGTTTTGAGTCAATCCAAACCTCTTTGTTGTCAATCTTTGCTTGGTTTTTGCCAATCCAAAGCTCTATCAGCTTCTTCTTTCCACCAAAAAGCGTTTGGGTCAAAGTTACTTTCTTTTCTTTGCCATCCCATTCGACTTTTACATCGAGAGCCTTTGCAACCTCGGTTATAGTCATGTATGTCGAACCTGCAAGCTCTGCTGGAAGTGGTGGAGCGAAACTTGTTGGAGCTACTTTTAACTGTAGTTTCTCACCATTGACTTCATAGTCGAGTTTGCCAAGCCATAGTTTGATTGCAATGCGTTTAAAAGTTTCAAACTTTGTATAAGTTTCGATGACGGTTTTGTTTGTTGCTTCATCATATGCGATGATTGTAATTGAGTTGAGACCAGGTTTTAGCTCCAACGTGATCTCAAAAGAACCATCCTCTTTCACATCTATTTTCTTAGAGTTTATAGTCAGAAGGGTTTTAGGTTCTGTTTTTCCAATAATTATTAGTGAAGCAACCGAAACGGTTGGTGGAATCTCAATTTTAACCTCTGGTGGCTTAGTATCTAGGACAACAGTGAATTGCTTCATGTCTCGTTTCCCACTCTCGGTTGAGGCAATAACCATGAATTGGTTTGGACCTTCTTGAAGTTTTATTGGGATCTTGAAGCTACCATTTTCATCTGCCACAGCTTGACCTGCTGGATTTTGGCCTGAGACGACCATAACCATTGCACCAGGCATTGTTTTGCCTTTAACATCGAAGCTGGGCTTGTTGGTTATTGACTGTTCTTTTATTTCAAGCTCAATTGTTATTTTAACAGTGTCAACTGCGAAATGAACTTCTCTTTTTGTGATATTGCCTGATCTATCAGTGGCCTCAAAAGTGTAGGTATAAAGACCATCTTTAAGGTCGGGAAAATCAATTGTGAACTCGCCGTTGTCTTGCACCTCTATAGGTTCGCCATTAATTTTAAGTTTTGATCCACGCTCGGTTTGACCAGTTATCGTTAATGGAAGTTGAGATACGATCTCGCCTTCTTTAAGGCTGATTTGGATTTGAGGTTTTCTGTCATCTAGAATGACAACCTTGATTACTGTTGCGCCGTTGCCTTTGTTGTCTTTGGCTTCAAAGATTAATCGGTTTGAGCCGCTCTTGAGTGGGATTTCATCTGCAAATTTTCCATCCGAACTAACATTGATAGGTCTGCCTGTGACAGTGACTGTTGCACCTGGGACAGTTTCACCAGTAACTTTAAATGGGTTTTGATTTGTGAAAGCTTGGTCATCAAGGTTGACAATAAGTTTTATAGGGGGTTTTGTAATGACATTCATTGACACTGGGATTGACAGTTTGCCAACTGTTGAATCAACTTCGATTGAACCCTCGTATTTACCTGGCTGGAGGACTTCTGCTGAAAGTTCAACCTCATAATATTGAGAGGAATATTTATATACTTCACTCGAAAGTCTAATCCAAGGCTGTGTAGCCTTGAGAGTTCCTTCAATTACTCCCTCACCGTTGAATACAACGCGCAGTTTTCTTGTTTTCTTTTCTCCAACAATAATTCGTTCAACTGCTATCTGATCTGGTTCTGACATGAGTTTGATAATTTTTTCCCCGTATGCTAGAAGCCTGTCAGCCCCAATAAACACCATGTCCCCAGACACAATTGGGAAAGAGAATGATATTTCACCTCTCATCATGTTGCCAGATTTTATGCCAGTATCCTCAGAAAACTTAACCTCTCCTGTTGTCAAATCGAGCACAGATATCTTGCTCTGTCTCACGTTTACCATCTGGTTGCTTGTGCAGGCGAATTGCATGCCGATAAATGAGAAACCACCGGGTGTCTTGGTCATCCACTTTTTGACTCCAGTATCCTTGTCAAAACACATTGAATTTGTGATCGTTGCTTGAACTACAATGCCATGTGGGGTGATTGCTGGAAAAGCAAAGTAGAAGAAATCCTCCCCTTCAATCTTGGTTCTGAATCTTTCGCTTCCATCGCTTGAATTGATGGAGCAAACCCATCCATCAGGTGGTTGAAAGTTTCCTCTACCACCGGCTCTACCAAAATCCATTAGAGCCTCTGTGTAATAAATTTTGCCTTCAGCATAAGATGGGAACCCGAGAACGTTGCCTTCGTTTACCTTTTTTGTCCAGACGAGTGAACCATCTTTTTCATTGTAGGCAAGAATTTCCAGGTTTGTCATGCTTGGGAAATCTTGACCTTCTTCAAAAACAATTTTTTCACCGGACATAAAAACTTTACCATCACCCAAAGTTGGTGCTGATGCATAGGTTTGAGAGTAGTTGACAGTCCAAAGCTCACTGCAATCTTCGGTAGAGTAGGCTTTTAATTTGGATATGATTGTCCTGTTTTCGAGCATATCTGAAACTGGGATGATAATTCTGTCTTTTGTGACAGAGGGGAAGCTGTAAGAACCTTCTTTGAATTCTTTCTTCCAAATCTCCTTACCGGTTGCAAGATCAAGAGCACCAATAAAATTTATCACTTCAAGCTGTTCCGGTGGAGTGTCTCCCCCCCCACTTGGTCTTCCTCTCATACCTCCAAACATGAAACCTTGGTTAGACCCCACAAAAATAATTTTATCACCCGTACTTGCTATCACCGCAGAAGCCTCATCAAAACCAAGGTTATAACGCCAGACTTCTTCACCGGTCTTTCTCTGAATACAGTAGATGTTTCCGGCATCATCGCTGAAATATACAAGTTCGTCAATGGCAATGGGGAAGAATATCTGCTTTCCTACTGGATAAAACGACCATAGTCTCATCAACGGTGTTGGAACATTCATGTCAAGAGCGCAATTTGATAGACCTGCATCGTGAAGCGGGTATGGCCATGATGGTGTCTGAGCAAAAACTCCAAAACCTGTCAGAACCATTGTTAGCATGACAACAAGTGACAATAGCTTTTTCATCTTAACCTTTCTTTGCAAGCCTCGTTTTGGGGCCGCATAACATTTCGTACACTAAAACAACAAAAATAGTGCCAAAAATCAACTACTTTGACACCAAATCCATCAAAAAGATTTTCACGTTTAGCAGATTGGAAAATCCCCTGCTCATTTAATCATAATTTGAGTCATGAATGATTCTAATAACCGTAGCAAGACCTATTACCCAGTGTCTCACCTATTCTTAAAAGCTCATTATATTTCTCAACACGTTCCCCGCGAGCTGGCGCACCGGTCTTTATCTGACCACTACCAGAAGCTACTGCAAGATGTGATATGAAACTGTCGGCAGTTTCACCTGACCTGTGTGAAATGATAAATTTATAACCAGCATCTTTAGCCATGTTTATTGTTTTCCAGGTCTCTGTTACAGTGCCTACCTGATTGAGTTTAATAAGAATAGCATTAGCAATTTTGCTTTTTATGCCTTCAGCAAAAATGTTAGGATTGGTTACAAAGACATCATCGCCTATGAGCTGTATTTCATTTAGTTGCTCAGTATGTTGTATCCAACCTTCTCTATCTTGCTCAGCCATGCCATCTTCAATTGAAACAAGAGGGTACATGCCAATCATTGACTTGTACCACATATTTAGTTCTTTGCTAGGAATCTTTTTACCGTCAAAACTATAAAAATCGCCATCTAACAACTCCGAGGCCGCAACATCCATTGCCAGTGAGCAATGTTTGCCTGGAGTGTAGCCAGCATCAGAAATAGCTTGGACTAAAATTTTTAGAGCCTCTTTATTGTTTTGAAGGTTAGGCGCAAAGCCACCCTCGTCACCAACAGCAGTAGAAAGACCCATCTTGGTCAATATTTTTTTTAGTGTTTGATATATTTCAACACCCATTTTTAAAGCTTCTGAGAAAGAATTTACTCCGTCTGGGACAAGCATAAATTCTTGAACATCAAGGTTGTTGTTTGCATGAGCACCGCCATTGATTACGTTCATCAAAGGGACTGGCATCTTGCTAGCCATTGAACCACCAAGGTAGCGGAAAAGTGGTGTGTTTGAAGCCATTGCTGCAGCACGGCAAACAGCCATAGATGTTGCCAAAATTGCGTTGGCACCAAGCTTGCTTTTATTTGGTGTGCCATCAAGCGCTATCATTGTTTCATCAACGGCTTGCTGGTTAAACACATCAAAATCATAAATGGCTTCGCTTATAGTTTCATTGACATTTTCTAATGCTTTTAGAACTGACTTGCCATGATAACAAGTTGCATCACCATCACGAAGCTCAAGAGCTTCTCTTGAGCCTGTTGATGCTCCTGATGGAACTGCTGCTCTACCAAAAAAGCCATCATCGGTTGTTACATCAACCTCAATGGTTGGATTGCCTCTCGAATCGAGTATCTGTCTTGCAAAAACCGTCTCTATATTACTCATGTGCTGCCTCCTGATTAACTTTAACAAATTAGTATGATGTTTTTATTAGAAAAAGGCAAGCTACCAAATTGAGGTTTATCTGCTCTAAGAGACTAGGTTTATATATGTGTTTTGCTACGATGAACCTTAGAATGCGTTACACCAAGAAATGAGTTCTCCTTGACGTAAGGTGGCCAACCTTTATAAATAGTTCAAGTGCCGAAGTGGCGAAATGGCAGACGCGCATGGTTCAGGTCCATGTCCGGGCAACCGGGTGGGGGTTCAAGTCCCTTCTTCGGCACCAAACTTAAAAATCCATTCAAAAAAATCTTACTTTGATTAGTTGTCAGTTTTGCAAAAATAAAATTGCGTTACTCAAACATGAGGTGAGATTTTAATGAGATGGTGGACCTGAGGAGATTCGAACTCCTGACCTTCTGCATGCCATGCAGACGCGCTGCCAACTGCGCTACAGGCCCGCAAATATAATAATCAGCCTCATCTTGGTGTCAAGGAACGGGTTTAATATGCTGCTCATCACATCGTAGTTTATTTTTTGAAAAATCTTAAACGACAAAAGAATGTCATGTATCTGTTTGACTTTCCAATTGTTTCTAGCTCCTCTATTTACTACTATTGAGACTAGTGTTACATTATTAGAAATGTTTCAAGGTTTTGAAAGAGAGGTTCAAAATGGAAGATTCTCTTTTAGCGCACATTTCAAGCAGATTCACAAATGCAATAGAAAATGTTGCAACAGAGTCTTTGGCTTATATCATACAGTCAAACATAACTGCAAGAAAAGCATTTTTCGAATTCCTTTCAGGATGCAACATCCAATTCGATCACAACTTGTATGTTAAAACGCAAGTGGCTAAAAATACAAAGAAGATCAATGAAAACGCAAATGAATCAAAAAATATTCCTGATTTGGTTTGTGATGACGCTAATGATGTAGAACGTGTTATCATTGAGTCAAAATTTTGGGCAGGATTGACAGACAACCAACCGATAACATATTTGGAAAGATTGCCAAAAGAGCCTTCTTTATTGCTTTTTGTGGCTCCAAAGCTAAGAAAAGACAATCTTTGGATCGAGCGGAAGAAAAAGATTTCTGATAATAAAATGAAGTTTGAAGAAGTTAAATCATTGAATAACGATATTCTATTAGTAAAGTTTGAGGATAAAAGGCTTCTTGGTTTGACAAACTGGACAGCATTACTCTCATTTATGCTAAGAATTTGTGAAACCAATGGTCAGCATGATGCAGTATCTGACATAAAACAGCTTCTAGCGTTATGTCTAAATCAAGATACAAATGCTTTTTTGCCTTTACACTCTGAGGAATTGGCTTCGATAAATGGTAAAAGAGTTTATCAATACATAATTATCTTACAAAGTGTTGTTGATAAATTAAAATCAATTGGAGTCATTACTGGAAAAATAAAATGGAATGGGGTAATTCAGCAAGGAGTATATTTTGGGACATATATATTGATTAAAGATAATGATTTTTACATAAGTATTTCTTTTAATGATTGGTCAAATTATCCGACTCCTTTTTGGTTGCAAGCTTTAAAAAATAAAAAGGATTATAAATGCTCAGATGCACAGGAAAAAGCTTTAAAAGAATTGTATATTTGTGACCCCCCAAAAGCTTTCCTTGATGCAGATAAATGTCTTTGTATTCCACTTGTTTCAAAAACCAATGCAGATGAAGATGAAGTTGTCAATGATCTTGTGGAACAAATCTGCAATATTGCAAAACTATTGTAAGTATTTATAGAATCACTCAACTGTTTCATGTGGAGATTTATTTATCGTATAGACAATACTTTCACCCTCTCCTTAACTCTCCAAAGTTTTCGTAGCATAAAATGACAATCGGTGAAAAGAGATGTAAACATTAGTAAGATAGAAAACAAGACAAGAGACTACCTATCCCTTGCTGTTGGTGTTGTGTGTTTGAGTCTTGCAGGACCGCTGGTCAAGATGACTGAAGAGGCTGGCAGTTTTGCAATGGGATTCTTACGTTTAACTCTTGGAACAATGTTTGTTTTACCTCTTGGCAAGCCATGGGGAATAAGAAAATCTGGAAAATCCGTTTTATGGGCCATGCTTTCAGGACTTTTTATGTTTATTCATTTTACATCATGGTTTTTTGCCCTTAAGCTTGTCTCAGTTGCTGTTGCCGTGACATTGCTAGCAACCCTGCCCGTTTTTGTGATTTTTTATGAGTATCTCTTTTACCATAAAATTCCATATCCACTACAACTTGTCGGCACAGTCATTGCAATTGTTGGCACAGTGTTGATTTCATTTCCAAGCTTTGGTAACAGCTCTCAAGTAAACGGAATCTTGTATATGTTTGTGGCAGCAAGCGCTGGATCACTCTACCTGATTTGTTCTGTTCAAGCCCAGAAACAATTAAACATATGGCAGACAGTTTCTGTAATGTACCCAATAACTGCTTTTTGTTTCCTTATAGCCGTATTGTTATCAGGCCAAACCCTCACTGGCTATTCTTCAAATACCTACCTTTGGATTCTAGCTGTTGCCGTCGTCCCTCAATTTGTGGGTCATACAGCATTAAACTTGGGTTGTAAAAGTCTATCACCAGTCATTGCCACTACGGCTACTCTTGTTGAGCCAGCAATTGCGTCAGTAATAGCATGGTTTGCCTTTGGGCAAAGCATAACTTGGTTTGTTGCAGTTGGTGGAATTATTGTGCTTTTCGGTGTTTTCGTTGCAATAACGGCAAAATCAACAAAACTCTTTGGGATAAGCCATCAAGCTGATTAGTTTTTTATCTTTTTCTACAATCTTCATTAACAGCTATGTTTCTGGGCTAGTAAAAACCAAACATGATTGCTATAATCCCAACGAAATTAAAAAGGAGAGTTAGGATGAGCAAATACGACGAAGAAGCACTCCATTTGCACAAACAACATCGTGGCAAGATAGAAGTTATGGTCAAATCTGATTTAAGATCAAAACATGCTTTATCTGTGTGGTACACGCCTGGCGTTGCAGAACCATGCAGGCATATAAATAAAAACCCAGAGGAAGTTTATGACTACACAATCAAAGGCAACACCATAGCCGTTGCCACAGACGGCTCTCGAGTCTTGGGTCTTGGCAACATTGGACCTGAAGCATCTATCCCAGTTATGGAGGGGAAGTGCGCTTTGTTTAAAGAATTTGGTAGCGTCGATGCCTTTCCGCTCTGCCTCAAAATCTCAGATGTTGATGATTTCGTCTCTGTGGTGAAGTCTGTTGAGCCAATATTTGGCGGAATAAATCTTGAAGATATTTCAGTTCCACAATGTTTCGAAATTGAAGCAAAACTTAAAGAATTGCTCTCTATCCCAGTTTTTCACGACGACCAACATGGCACTGCCGTCGTAGTTTTGGCTGGACTTATTAATGCTGTTAAAATTGTTGGCAAAAAACTATCCGATCTGCGCATTATCATCTCTGGTGCTGGCGCTTCTGGTTCAGCAATCGCAAAACTTCTCATATCAGCAGGAGCAGGTGATGTCATTCTTTTTGACCGAGAAGGTGTTTTGTGTCGTGGAAGGACAAAATATATGCTTCCATACAAACATGACTTGGCAAAGATAACAAATATTCACAATTTTCAAGGAGTTCTCTCAGAGGGATTTTCAGGAGCTGATGTTTTCATTGGCGTTGCCTGCCCAGGACTCATCCAAGGCTCAGACATAGCAAAAATGAACAAAGGAGCAATTGTTTTCCCGTGCGCAAATCCAGACCCAGACATCGACCCCGATATTGCCAAAGTCAATGGCGCAATCATTGTTGGCACAGGGCGTTCTGATCTTCCCAACCAAATAAATAACCTTCTGGCTTTCCCTGGCATCATGCGCGGTGCGCTTGACACGAGAGCACGCTATATTAACGAAGAGATGAAGATGGCTGCTGCTTGGGCTATAGCTGGTTTATTGTCAGAGAATGAGCTGTCTCCAGATAAAATTATTGTTGAGCCTTTTGAAAAAGGTGTTGCCCAAACTGTTGGAAAAGCCGTTTCTAAAGCTGCATTTGAAACCAAAGTAGCCAGAACAAGTCTCACCTTAAATGAGGTTTATGGGATTATTGACGAGAGGCTCAAAGGAAAATGAACTGTTTTGAGCTTCAAGCAACCTGTGGTCGCGCCAGGGCAGGTATATTAACAACTGCTCATGCCAAGATCGAAACACCGGTTTTTATGCCAGTTGGCACCCAAGCTACGGTTAAAGCCTTAACGCCTGAACAAATCAAAGATATCAATTATAAAATCGTTCTTTGTAACACTTATCATCTCATGCTTCAGCCGGGAGCAAAAGTTGTTGAACAATCTGGTGGTCTCCATAAATTTATGAATTGGAATGATGCCATTCTCACTGATTCTGGTGGTTTCCAAGTCATGAGTCAGGAGTCATTGAGAAAAATCAATGAAGAAGGTGTAGAGTTTAAATCTTTCATGGATGGCTCAAAACACTTCTTAACCCCTGAGGATGCAGTTCAAATCCAAGAACAGCTTGGTTCAGATATAGCGATGGTCCTTGATGTTTGCACTCCATATCCCATTTCATCCGACAGAGCCAGGATGTACACAGAACTTACACATCGCTGGGCAAATCGTTGCCTGAGTGCAAAAACTAGAAAAGATCAGCTTCTATTTGGTATAATCCAAGGTGGATTTGAACTCGACACAAGGGCTTGGTCAGCTGATATCATTTCTACAATGGAATTTGACGGTTTTGCGATTGGTTCGCTCTCTGTTGGTGAACCGCTAGAACTTGCCGGAGAAATCTTGGATGTTGTAGTTCCAAGGCTTCCTAAAGAAAAACCACACTATCTTATGGGTGTAGGTGATCCAGCAGGTATCATCCAAGGGATTTCAGCCGGTATAGATATGTTTGACTGTGTCATGCCAACAAGGCTTGGTCGAAATGCTACAGCAATGACCAAAAAAGGCACTTTCAATATCAGCCGTTCATCTGTAGCGAATGACTTTTCATCCATTGAGGAGAATTGTAGTTGTTATGCATGTAAGCACTTTACCAAAGCCTATATACGTCATCTGTTCAAGGCTCATGAGATGCTTGCCGCCACCCTTCTAACAATCCACAACCTTCATTTCCTTAAAACTGTTGTAGATGATGCCAGAAAAGCTATAATTGAAGGGTACTTTGCCAACTACTGTAGATCGTGGCTGGATTGGAGAGAAGAAAGTGGATCTGGAACAGATTAAGAGCGATCCTTACATCTTGGCGCTCATGAAGATGTCTGACAGGCAAATCGAGGTTATGGGCTACACAGAGCATGGTTTGAGACATGCTAATATTACATCAGATTACGCAATGAAGATCTGTCGAAGTTTAGGCTTGAATGATTACGAAACAGAGACAGCTTCTATTGCAACATATCTTCATGATATCGGCAACCTCACTGGTCGCGAAAATCATGGCCAAACAGGCGCTGTTTTGGTTGGACAGTTTTTGCTTTCGTACGGAGCCAAACCAGATCAACTGGCTGAAATCCTAACTGCAATTTCAAATCATGACGATGATCCACCAATAATTGCAACAAAAACAACTGCAATTTGCATTATTGCAGATAAAGCTGACGTCAATCATACCAGGGTTCGAAAAACAGCCAACATTCAAACAGATATCCATGACCGAGTTAATTTTGCCGTTTTGGATTCAGTTATTGAAGTATCAGAAGGTTTTATAATCCTCAACCTGACACTCAACCCAAGCATTGCTCAAGCGGCTGATTATCTTGAAATCTTTGCCGGTAGGATGCAGGCAATGAGAAAATCAGCCAAATATCTGGGTTGTGAATTCCAACTGATCATAAATGGTGTACGAATAATCTAGGAGGAAGTAAGAATGATTAGAGTCTCAATAGGCGAAAAATCAAGCCAGTTTGAAGAGGGTGTCAATATATTTCAAGTTCTAAAGGGATTAGAGATATCAACAAAAAATATTGTCGTAGCCAAGGTTGACAATAAATTGATAGATCTTTCAACTACACTCAATACTGATAGCACAGTAGAAGTTTTCGATGCAAACTCAGAGACTGGTCGTGACATATATCTCCATTCAAGTGCTCATTTGATGGCTGCTGCTATTCAGCATCTTTACAAGGATGCAAAGTTTGCTATTGGACCATCCATTAAAGATGGCTTTTACTATGATTTATACTTACCAAAACCACTTACCGATGATGATTTGCCAGCAATTGAAATGGAAATGAAAAAAATTGTTAGTGAAAACCCAAAGTTTGTTCGTTCAGAAATGACTCGCGAAGAGGCTTTTAAATTTTTTAAAGGACGCGGTGATGATTACAAGGTTGAGATACTCCAAGAATTAACTGAACCTACAATCTCACTATACCAACTTGGTGATTTTACTGATTTGTGTCGCGGACCACACGTCCCATCAGCCGGGTACATTAAATTTTTTAGGCTCATGAGTATCGCTGGAGCATATTGGCGTGGTGACGAGACGAGGCAAATGCTTACAAGAATATATGCCACTTCTTATACTTCAAAAGAAGGTTTAGATGAACACATCAATCGTCTCGAGGAGATTGCAAAACGCGACCACAGGATATTAGGTCGCCAACTTGAATTGTTTCTCATTGATGAAAATGTTGGTAGTGGTCTTGTTATTTGGCAGCCAAAGGGTGCACTAATACGCTCCATCATTGAAGATTTCTGGCGTGAAGAGCACAGAAAACGTGGATATCAAATCCTCTATACACCTCATGTTGGAAAAGCTGATCTTTGGAGAACTTCTGGCCATTTGGATTTCTATGCAGATGCTATGTATCCGTGCATGGAACTTGAAAATATTGACTACTATGCACGTCCAATGAACTGTCCGTTCCATATGGTGAACTATAAGTCTAAAAAACACAGTTACCGCGACCTTCCTTACAGAACAGCTGAGTTAGGAACAGTCTATCGTTATGAGCGTTCTGGAACCTTGCATGGCTTGTTGAGAGTTAGAGGTTTTACACAAGATGATGCTCACATCTTTTGCACACCTGGCCAGCTTAAGGAAGAGGTTGAAAATGTCGTCCGTTTCGCTATTTTCCTACTTGAAACCTTCGGGTTTAAAAAATACGACATTTATCTATCAACAAGACCTAAGGAAAATTATGTTGGTGAAATTGACCATTGGAATGTAGCTGAAGAGACACTAAAAGGGGCACTTTCCGAGATGAATCTCGATTATAAAGTTGATGAAGGTGGAGGAGCCTTCTATGGACCAAAAATTGACATCAAAGTTGTTGATGCTCTTGGTCGCTCTTGGCAATGCACGACTTGCCAGTTCGACTTTAACGAGCCGGATCGTTTCGACCTAACTTACACTGGTGAAGATGGAAAAGAACACAGACCTTATACCATTCACAGAGCATTATTGGGTTCAATTGAACGTTTCTTTGGCTGTTTAATCGAGCATTATGCGGGGGCTTTCCCACTCTGGTTAGCGCCCGTTCAGGCTGTTATAGTTCCAGTAATTGATAGTGTTTTGCCATATGCAAACACTGTAGTCGAAACACTTGGTTCTTATGCAATAAGAGCCATCGTTGACACCGGTTCTGACCGAATGAATTCAAAGATTCGAGACGCTGAAATAAAAAAGATTCCTTATGTTCTTGTAATTGGAGCCAAAGAAGAACAAGAAAAAACTGTTTCTCTTCGTCGTCACGGCAAGGGAGATCAAGGTTTAATTAAACTTTCAGAGCTTACAGAGAGGATGTTAAAGGAGATAAAAGAAAAAACCCTTGAATAAAAAGATTCTATTCTGGTTTTTCATTGCAATTTTAGGAGCTACCATAATGGCTCTTACAATTTATCTTCTATCGCTTTTTATGCCCATCCCTTTCTATGCTATCATCTTCTGGGCTATGGTTGTGATTGGTTTTTTACCTGGAATATTTGGATTTTTTGGTTTGAGAATGCTAGGGTTTGTGGGATTTCTTGGCATCATAATCGCCCTTGTTTGGAGTATCATCTCTGCGCTTATTTCACGAGGATGGATATGGCCATTCTTTTTCATTCTAGATGTTGTAAAAGTATTCTTAATAATGCTCTTTTTGGGTTGTTTAGTTCAGATTTTTTTCACCATCTGGAGACCAATAAAAAAGAAAAATTATACCTTTGACGTTGACTAGAAACACTTCAAGTGTAGAATTTCTTACTCTAACAATAGATACAAAGTGTTTTTTAAGATCAAATCACTAACGTTTTTGGAGAAGGAGCTGGAAGACAATGGTCTTATTGGATGACAAGGGCAGATTATTCGGTAAACTCAACATCATCGACCTCCTCGTCATAATAATAGTTCTTGTTGGTCTTTGGTGGGGTGGAACAAAAATACTCACCAGGTATTTTGTCAAAATTGAAATTGATAAATACAAAGTCCTTTTACGCGCCGAGGCTGTCAACCCTGAGATCATTGACAACATTGATAAAGGCGATAAATTAATCGAACGTTCTGGGAATGTCATCGGAACTGTTATGGACAAGCCAGTACTCATTCCGTCCAAGGTCTATGTGCAAACGCGTGAAGGTCTCATTGTAGAAAGTGTCCAACCCAAGCTCTCAGATATGGATATCTGGGTGATGGTTGAAACTCAAAAAGGAACAAGAGTACGTTATAATACTAACAATATGCTCGTTGGGTCTAAGTTTGAGTATGATTTTGCAGGTAAAGGCATGATTGGCATTCATGTCAAGGCTTTGTGTGCCTCGATCCAGATGGTGGAGAAGTGAGCACAAAACGCATCATAAGAGACATAGGCATCGTTACGATGCTTTTAGCTGGAAGGTCAATAGTCGGCTTCATCAGAGAAGTCGTAATGGCTTCGTATTTTGGCCGAGGGTTTGTCATGGATGCCTTTGGTATAGCCTCACGAATTCCCATTACGATCGCAAACCTCCTCGTAGTTGGTGTGTTTTCAGCAGTCTTTCTGCCAATTTTTACCAGATACATTGTTGAAGGTAGAAAAGAGGAATTAAACAGACTCGTTGGAGTATTATTTATTATCATTACCATAGGCTTTACTGTGCTTGTTATTCTAGGTGAAGTGTTTGCAAAACCTTTCATAACGACATTCCTTGCCAACCCAAAGACCGCCCCTGAGACTGTTGAGGAGGCGGTGGTGTTGTTTAGGTTGATGCTGCCAGCCGTATTGCTAATGGCCTGGGCTGGTCTTGCCCAAGGAGTCCATAATTCATTCCAACGTTTTACGATGCCAGCGTTTGGCAATCTCTTGTTCAATCTTTGGATGGTACTTCCTATGTGGATATTCCCTGCAAGTTGGGGCATAAGAGGTATTGCAATAGGCGTTCTAATCGGCGCTGTTTTCCAACTTGGCATTCAACTGCCGGGATTGTTTGGCAAGAATCTCAAACTTGAGATCAACTTCAACATGCACCATCCAGCACTTATTGGTATCGGATCACTCATACTTCCTGTACTGCTTGGTTCTGGAACAGCATATATTGTGCCTATTTTTGAGCGCTACCTTGCCTCCGGTATTCCTGGAGCAGTGGCAGCTCTGGATAAGGCTTTTCAGGTGAGTCAACTGCCTTTGAGCATTTTTGTTCTGGCTATATCTACTATTGTATATCCAATGTTTGCCGAAGCTGTAGCTAGGAATAGACCAGAGGCTCTTAAATATAATATTCTTTGGGGACTAAGGCTTGTTACCATTGTTATCATACCTGCTGGTTTTGGTTTGCTTGCGCTTGCCCATCCAATTGTTATGATGCTATTCCAGCGAGGTGAGTGGAAGTTCATCGATACGATGGTTACAGCAGGTCCTTTAGCTTTTTATGGTGTTGCCCTGTTGCCATGGGCTTTGACCGCTGTTTTAATAAAAGTATTCTACTCGTTAGGTGACACGAAAACGCCTGTTTGGATTGCCTTAGTTACGCTTTCAACAAATGTCATCCTAGACATCCTTCTTTTAAGATTTAGAGTGGTTGGTCTTTCTGTTGGTGCCACATGTGCCGCTTTCTTGGGCCTATTCCTTCAAATACTCATGGTGAGAAAGAAAATTGGAATCTTTGGCATGACTTCACTTTTGACATCGGTCGTCAAATCAACCATAGCCTCAGTTGCCATGGGTTTTACGGCTTATTTCATTGCTATTCGTGCCAATTATGTTTTCAACCTCGGTACAAATTTTGCTCGATCTGTCCAGGTTGGTTTTGCTATTGTGGCAGGAATTCTTGTCTATTTTATCGTGCTTTATATCATCGACCGTAAAGAGATTAATGAGATCTTAACGGTTTTGCGCAGGAGAGGTCAGCCTTCATGATCAAGAAAAAGGGGCGAGGTTCTGGTTGCTTGATTTGGTCTCTGGCCATCTTCGCATTGCTTCTGGCAACATTTTTTATTGGTGTAAGTTATCTTGACCGCACGCTCCAGTCATTTAATAAAAAATCTTTCGATGGTGTTGAACGTCCTGACACAGTTGTTGACCTGTCAACAAGGCTCAATGTCTTACTCATTGGTGTTGATGCCCCAACACTTGATGAATCTGCAAGAGCAGACACGATCATGCTCGTATCTTATGAACCAAGAACTAACAAATTATACCTGTTCTCTATTCCTCGAGATACCTATGTCGAGCCACCAGGTTTTGGTCACTGTAAGATAAATGCAACAAACAATCCAGATTTCAACCCAGCTTTTGGAACCTTAATGCTTCTTAAAACTGTTGAAAAACTGCTTGGAATAAAAGTTCATGCCTATATAAAGACTAACTTCCAAGGTTTTGTAAAGGTTATCGATATTCTAGGTGGTGTAACTATAAATATTGAAAAGGACATGGTTTATTATGATCCTATCGATAAATATAAGATTGACTTGAAGAAAGGAATTTGGCGATTAAATGGTCAGGCTGCCCTTCAATACGTTCGTTTCAGGGCTGACTTAGCTGATTTCGCCGTTCGTGATGGGAAACCTGTTGGTCGTGTTGGTCGTCAAGCTAACTTCATTAGAGCTATATTCAAAGAAATTTCACAACCTCGGAATTGGTTCAAACTAGGACAAGTTGGTGAGGCAGCCGCTGATGCCATAGAGACCGATCTTCCTCCTCAGCTAATCATGAGGCTGGCAACACAACTTCTCTCGCTAAAACCTGATGATATCCAGGCACTTGCCTTTCCAGGTGATGATGCAACAATCGATGCTCAAAGCTACATTATTGCAAACAAAGAAAAACTTCAAAAACTTGTATTGGAGTTTCTAAGTGATGAACCTAAAACAATCCAGTCTAATCCTTAGTATCTTCAACTGGATTGCAAAAGTTATTCAAAACTCTTTAATCGCCAGGATCTGGTGCAAAGTGTTAAATATTTGGGATGAACTGGTTTCTGGCAGTGTAATTTTGAATTGGTTCACTGGTAAAGATTCAAGACCAAAGAATATTTCTGGCAAACCAAGTTTTTTGGGGGCTTATACGTCTTTGTGTTGGTCTTCATTCCTACATTTGATTAGAAATCAAATTCTTTGGAATAAAGGTTTGAGTCAATCGAAATATCTTGGCTATATTTTTGAATTTGGTGTTGAGATTTCAGCTAACCCGCTTGCTTCTGTTGGGTGGTTCGGGGCTAGTTTTTTTGGTCTTTATGGCATATTAAAGCTACAATTTGTAGGGATATCTGTAACAATGTTGGTTTTCGTTGTTGTTTTTTTTGTTTTTTTCACACTGCTTACTTTTGCAAAGGTACCGCTCTCTAATATCATTGATCACAGTTGGATACTCGCTAGATTGGATGAGATTGATGATTAAAAAGTGGATGCCTTTGATACTAGTAGTAATTGGTTGTATTTTTGTGCTCCTTGCTATTTTTGCAAAACTCATTTGGATTGTTGTTGCGTTAGGTGGAATAAGCCTTATTTTTATAATTTTTTGGAAACTCGAAGTTGGTTTAGCTATTCTAACTTTTTCAGCAGTTCTCGATGGACTGCTTAGAGCTTCTGGCAGGCTCATAGGCTCGCTCTGGGATGACGCTTTGTTCATTTTGATAATACTTGCTCTTATCTGGAGACTGGCTAAAGAACATCGGGATGATTTTCATCCTACAATACTTTGGTGGGCTGTGGCTATTTTTCTAGTTTTGGCAATCATTTCCGGTTTGCTCTCAACACTGCCTTATGGGCATATCATAACCGCTATAAGAGCGATGCTTCAGGGTTCAATTTTGTTTTTTGTCATTGTTAATGCCAAACTCGACAAAAAGACAATCCTTCATCTTGCATCTTTGCTCATTATCTGCGCGGTTGCTGTTGCAGGATACGGCTTGATCCAACGTGTCTCTGGTGCATTTACCCCTCAAGGTTGGCTTGATAAAAAAGAGGTAGTAAACATAACGCGTGCGACAAGTTTTCTTGGAAGCCCAAATGCAACAGCTGGTTTTTTGGCATTAGTTCTGCCAGTTTCTCTTGGCATGCTCTTTAAAGTTAAGCGATTTTGGGCAAAATTTTTCTGGTCTTTTGCAACTATAATAATATTTTTGGGACTCTATGCCACGCTCAATCGCGCAGCCTGGATTGGCATTGGGATTGGTCTTGTCGTATTTGCAATTGCTGCTGGAAAACGATCGTGGATAGCTGTTTTTGTTGCAGGACTTGCCACGGCCATCATGATACTCCCAGACCTCAGGTTTCGTTTTTCCTCACTTTTCTCTGAAGAATTTGCAACCTTGACAACACTCTATGGTCGCACTTTTCGCTGGGAGACTGCTTTGCAAATATTTGCCGATAAACCAATTTTTGGTTTAGGTCCTGGAAGCTTTGGTGGCGCTGTAGCCTATGGTATTCAAGCTTTTGGTGGTCTTTATGTTGATAATTTTTACCTTTTAGTTCTGTCAAATTACGGTTTGGTGGGAATTATCTCGTTTTTCTTTATTCTTGTTGCTACTATCCGTGAATCTTTTAGGGGGCTAATGGCAACGATTGGTAATGATAGGATTCTCATAGCTGGTATAATAGGCGGTCTTTTTGCTTTCATCGTCCACCTGTTCTTTGAGAATCTGTGGGATATTACACCACTTATCATAACGTTTTGGTTGATGGCAGGGCTTGCGGCTGGCTTTGTCCATGTAAAGAAAGGAGTCAAAAATGAAGACCTCTGACCTGATGGAAGAAGAAGTAGTTTTTGTATTTGAAAGTGCCAACCTAGGCGAGGTGATTGATATTCTAGTCAAGCGTCGAATCAATGGTCTCCCAGTTGTTGATAAACAACAGAGGGTTGTTGGGATAGTGACAGAGGGCGATATTATTGCTCGTACTGAAATCTTCGACCGTGATTTTGATCCGAATAAGCTATTGCTCATTCCAATTGCTGAAATCATGACCACTCACCCGATAACAATTATTAAAGAGAACGACATTCAGCTTGCGCTATCAATTTTTGCAGCAACGAACATAAAACAACTACCAGTAGTTGAAAATGATAGACTTGTTGGCATCTTGGCACGAAAAGATTTAATAAAGGGGATTCTGAAACGATGAACATTGAACAAGTCATTCAAACTCTCAAAGGTTATTATAAGGAAAAGGGTTGTCTTATTGGCGAACCTTTGGATTTGGAAGTAGGCGCTGGAACAATGGTTCCTTACAGTTTCTTTGGTGTTTTAGGTTCGAAACCTTGGAAGGTTGCTTATGTGCAACCATCACGCCGACCAGCGGATGGACGCTATGGAGATAGTCCATATCGCTACTTTATCCACCATCAATTCCAAGTCATTATGAAACCGCCACCTGATGACATACAAGATATCTATCTAGAGAGTTTAAAAAAACTAGGAATTGACTACGAAAAACATGATTTACGTTTCATCGAGGATAACTGGGAGTCACCAACGCTTGGCGCAGCAGGCGTCGGTTGGGAAATCTGGATAGACGGCCAAGAAATAACCCAATTCACATACTTTCAACAGGCCGGAGGATTTGAGTTGAATCCACCCTCGGTTGAGTTGACTTATGGCATTGAGCGTATCGCCATGTATTCCGAAGCTAAGGAGAATGGCTTTGACGTTAATTGGAACGATGATGTAACCTATGGAGATCTTCGAAAGAAGTCTGAATATGAACTTTGCAAATATGGATTTGAAATTGCTGATGTTGAAGCTCTAAGACAAATGTTTAACCTTTACGAGAACGAGTCAAAAAGGTGCATTGATGCTAGGATTTGCCTTCCAGCTTATGAGTATGCTCTCAAATGTTCACACACTTTCAATCTACTGGATGCAAGAGGCGCCGTCTCTGTCTCAGAGAGACCACAAGTTATCGCACGCATCCGTGACTTGACCAAAAAGTGTGCTGGGTTATACCAAGAGGGCGACCAATGAGCACACTCCTGATTGAAATAGGCTCTGAGGAACTACCAGCAAAGCTGGTTGAACCAGCTATTAAACATCTTTTAAGCAATTTCACGCAAGTTCTTTCCAAAGAAGGAATAGAATTCTCCGAGCCTGAAGCTTTTGCAACACCAAGAAGACTTGCTTTGCTTTTCAAAGAGATCAAAACTCAAGCTCCATCAAGAGATCAAGAAGAAAAAGGCCCGCCTAAGTCTACATGTTTTGACAAAGACGGAAAACCGACCAAAGCTCTTGAGGGGTTTGCCATAAAGGTTGGTAAGAAAGTTGAAGATGTTGAATTCAAAGAGATAGGCAGCGGAATCTATGCCACCTCTGCACGAAGCATTCAGGGAAAAACACTATCAGATATTGTGGCAATAGAGCTTCCAAAAATTGTGCTTTCTTTTCCACATCCGCACTCGATGCGTTGGGATGAAACAGGTATTTCGTGGGTTCGTCCGATTCGATGGATTGTTGCACTACAAGATGATAAAATCCTCCCAATAGTCATTGGAAAAATCAAATCTGATCGGTTTACAAGGTCACCTAGACCTGAACGAATAAAAAAATTTGAAATTCAAAAGCCCTCTGATTACCAAAATATCCTCGATGGAATGGGTATTATTGGCAACATTGAAAAAAGGAAAGAATTCATAAATTTGGAAGCAAATAATCTAGCAAAAGATCTAGGTCTACATGCTTATCAAGATGACAATCTTCTAAATGAATTATCCACAATCGTTGAACGGCCAATTGTTGTTCAAGGTGAATTTGATGAGAACTACCTTAAAGCGACTCCAGAATTGGTTGTTAAGACCGTTCTTATATCGGACTTACGCTTTATTCCTTTTGTTACGACAGACGGATTGACAAATAAGTTTGCTTTAGTTGTCAATGGCCCAGTTGATATTGGTGAAGCAGTAAAAAACGGGGAACTGAAAGTGCTTAATGGCAGACTCTCTGATGCAAAATTCTTTTATGCTGAGGACAGAAAGCACAAACTTGAAGATTTTATCCCAAAGCTTTCAGGAATAGCTTTTGTAAAGGGGCTTGGAACGCTAAAAGACAAAGCAGATCGCATGATTAATATTGCAAAAGATCTAACTCCTATTCTAAACGAGCGAATGAAAGGCTTTAATGAGAAAATCCTACTTAGAGCTTGTGAGCTAGCTAAGGCTGATCTAGCAACCAGTATGGTTCAAGAGCATGACACGCTTCAGGGGGAAATAGGTGGTTTTTATGCCCAACTTGATGGTGAAGATACATATGTTGTAAGAGCTATAGAACAGCACTACCTACCACAAGGTGATTCAGATAGTCTTCCTGGAAATCTTTATGGCCAAATTGTTGCAATAATTGACAAAGCAGATTCACTTACAAACATCATTTCATTGGGCAACATCCCAAAGGGTTCTGCCGATCCTCTTGGCGTGAGGCGACTTGCATTTGGCCTACTAAAGTTGTTGATAATGAACGATGTGTCAATAAATCTTTCAGAGATTTTAAATATATGCTCAAAATATCTTGTTAGGCCATCACCTGACTCAATGGTTAATACCATGAATTTCTTATCTGAAAGATTAGAAGGATACCTTAGAGCCAATAATTTTAAATATGATATTGTAAGGGCGTCCATGACATCAGAAACGGATGATCTAAAACTATTGCTTGCCAAGATAGAAGTTATTCAAAAAGAATACAACACATTTGAATTTTCAGGTGTTGTGGCAACTTTTAAAAGATTAAACAATATTTTAAAAAATTATAAGTCTATTGGGTCCTATGATAGAAATCTGTTCAGGGATGAAAACGAGAAGCAATTTGAGGAGAAATGTATAGATGCTTTTAAGGAAATAATTGATATTTCAATTAAGAACAAGGGTAGCCGAGATGAGAAAATTTCGAATGAAGAATTTAATAAATTTAAACATATTAGTGCAGTTAACAAACCAATTAGATTATTTGTGTTAGAAAATAATTTAAAAAATCAATTTCAGATACTAGAAGAATTAACAGAGTATGCAGAAAAATATTTTGACAATGTCATGGTGAACGTAGAAGATGAAGCTATCAGGAGCAACAGGAAGAATTTCCTGTCCTGGCTCCTTGGACAATACCTAAGCGTGGCCGATTTCACGCAAATTGCCATCTAGGAGTGTGATGAAAAAGTTCAAGGTTGAGATATTCAGAAACATGTGTAAATCCTGCCAACTTTGCATGATGATATGTCCAAAACAAGTCTTCATGATAAACGAACGCGGGCAGGTGGTAGTAAAGGATGATGAGCAGTGCATCGGGTGCCAGCAGTGTTTCTATGTTTGCCCCGATCTGGCAGTGGAGGTGAACAAGAATGCCCCTTAAAGCAGATCTCTGGCAAGGAGCCCATGCTATTACTATGGGTGCTCTTAAAGCAGGTGTTAATTTCTTTGCGGGTTATCCCATTACGCCCTCGACAGAGATTGCTGAGAGCATGTCGCTCATGCTCCCTCGCGAGGGTGGTGTTTTTATTCAGATGGAAGATGAGATAGCCTCAATCTCTTCACTCATAGGAGCCTCTCTTGCTGGTGCAAAAGCTATCACAGCAACTTCTGGTCCAGGTTTCTCACTAATGCAGGAGGGTATTGGCTATGCCCAGATGGTCGAAGTTCCTCTTGTTGTTGTAAACGTCATGCGCGGTGGTCCATCAACTGGTCTCCCAACCAAACCCACTCAAGCTGATGTTATGCAGGCTCGCTGGGGAACACACGGTGATCACCCTTCGATTGTCTTATGTCCATCATCGGTTAGAGAATCCTACTATCTAATGATTCGTGCAGTTAATCTCTCCGAGCGTTTCAGAACTCCTGTCATTTTTCTTACAGATGAGGTTATTGCGCATATGCGTGAACGTGTAGAGATTAATCTCAACGATAAGATTTATGTTGAACCTCGACTCCAACCCAAAGATAAAACTGATTATAAAACTTTCCAGCCAGACGAACGTTTAGTTCCACATCCCGCTAATTATGGCACAGGTTTTAGAACAGTCGTAACTGCGCTTTATCACGATGAAACTGGTTTCCAAAACACTGCAGCGGAAGTGGCTTACCGATTTAACAAGCGAATCGTTGAAAAGGTTGAAAAATACATAGATGAAATTGCTGAGATTGAAGAATATAATGTAGATAATGCTGAATTAGTATTCTTTTCTTATGGTTGCACACACAGAACGGTTCAGCAAGTTATTCATGATGCAAATAACCCAAAGTGGGGCTATCTTAAACTTATAACGCTGTGGCCATTTCATGACAAGTTAATAACCAAGAAACTTGAAAAAGCTAAAATCCTTGTTGTTCCAGAATTAAACATGGGCCAGATGGTTCATGAGATTCACAGATTATTTGGTTCGTCTAAGAAAATTGTTCAAGTCAATCGTTGGGATGGTGAGATGATAACACCAGAACAGCTCAGAAAGGCGGTTCTTGAGGCATGAGCACAAGAAACGAAATTCTGGACTATACGAAACGAGATAAAATGCCACATGTATTCTGTCCTGGATGTGGCAATGGTGAAGTCATGCATGGCATGTTGCAAGCTATCCAAGAACTTCAGTGGGATCCTACACAAATTCTAATTGTTGGCGGTATCGGTTGCTCATCCAGAGTTGCAACTTACACTATATTTGACTCTTTACATACACTCCATGGTAGAGCTATACCATTTGCAATCGGAGCTAAACTCGCTAATCCACAACTAAAAGTTATCATCGTGACTGGTGACGGAGATGCTTCTGCGATTGGCGGGAATCATCTCATTCACGCTGCCAGACGGAATATGCCCTTAACGGTTTTTATTATTAATAACAATACATACGGTATGACAGGTGGTCAATTTTCACCAACTTCGCCAATTGGCACTATTAGTGCCACATCTCCTTGTGGCCATGTTGAGGAACCTTTCTCCATTACAGATCTACTCGTCGGTGCTGGTGCGCCTTTTGTGGCAAGAACGGGTACGCTTTACTACTTAGAGATGATTAAGTTGATGAAGCTTGCTCTCAAGAAAAATGGTTTTGCTGCAATCGACATTATTACCCAATGCCCAACTAACTACGGTCGTCCGAACAGAATACCAAAAGCGTATGATCTACTCAAGATGCAGTCAGATCTTCTTATCCCAAAGGATAAATATGATACTTTAACTGATGAGGAAAGAGCTGGAAAAATGGCGCGTGGTATTATCCGTGATATTGATAAACCAACCTTTCTTGATCATTACAACGCCTGCGTACTTTCAACCAAGAAAGCGAAGGTGATGCTATGAGCGATAATCCATTATGGAAGAATATATCACACAAAGTATTTGGTGGTAAGAAGGCTGAGTCGTTCAGATTCACTGGTTCAGGTGGTCATGGTCTTATCACTGCCTCGGTAATCTTGGCCAAAGCAGGAGTTATCGATGGATACAATGTCCTACAGTCTCAAGTATATGGAGCTGAAGCACGTGGAGGGTCAACAAAATCAGAAACCATAATCAGAAAAGGCGAGATCTATTACCCAAAACTTGTGACCCCAGATTTTCTTATTGCTCTTACAAATGAAGGTCTCCAGCGTTATCGCGTCGACGTTGTTAAGACAGGCATTATCATTATAGACTCTACACTCATTCCAGAAGAAAAACCATCCGATGCTGGCCCATACGTAGTCGCTCTTTCGATGTGGGTTGAGTTGTTAAAAGAGCTCAAAACCGGTTTTGCTATTAATATTGTTTCGCTAGGTGTCGTCGTTGGTATGACTGAAGTTGTAAAGAAATCTAGCCTTGAAGAGGTAGTTCACGATAATTTCAGACCAGAATTCAAAGAATCTAATCAAAAAGCACTTGATCTAGGATACAAGCTAGCCGAGGAGGCAAGGCGTGGATAAATTCAATAAAGTGGTTGAACAGATAAACGAGCATGGCTGTGAAATGGTTGATTTCAAGATTGTAGATGCAGCCGGTAGACTCCACCATGTCACCATTCCAACATCAAACATAACTCCGGAGAAGCTTGAGTTTGGTTTTGGCTTTGATGGCTCGAATTTTGGTTTTGCCGATACAAAAAAATCTGACTTTATTGCTCGCCCAGTTATCTGTGATGAGATCAATATCGATCCATGTTTTATAGAACCAACCGCTACATTCATGTGCGATGTATATCAAGCAGCTGAGACTATCTATCCATACCCATCAGACCCACGTGGAATTCTAAGGAAAGCCAATGATTTAATGATTTCTATGGATGTTGCTCAAGAAGCTTTTTGGGGTCCAGAGATCGAGTTTCACCTTTTCTCAGACATAAAACTTCGTACAGATGCTCATGCAATGATGGCAGAAATCGTTTCTGAAGAAGGTTACTGGGGTTCTGATGATTGGTCATCTGCTAATCGTATCAAACGCAAGGGTGGCTATCATGTCTGTCCACCATACGATACTTTCTACCATGCTAGAGCCGAGGCTGTAAAGCATTTAATAGGTCTTGGTTTTAATATTAAATATCATCACCATGAGGTAGGTGGCCCAGGTCAGTGCGAAATTGAGTTTAATCTCATGCCTACCATGCAAGCGGCCAACAGTATCATCCTTGGAAAATATGTCATCAGAAATGTCGCGTCAGAGTATGGTGCTGTGGCTTCGTTCCTTCCTAAACCGATCCTTGCCGAGGCTGGTAATGGCCTCCATGTTCACCATCTGCTTAAAAAGTCAAACGGTGAATTCGTTTTCTCTGAC
>Ga0209254_10000374_pt1 | contig 35283 bp, 32 predicted proteins | sample FrelakmetDIP11DI_FD_187148 | JGI IMG/M metagenome (GOLD analysis project Ga0209254, IMG submission 187148) | Freshwater lake sediment microbial communities from the University of Notre Dame, USA, for methane emissions studies - DIP11 DI (SPAdes)... | ecosystem: Environmental > Aquatic >... | reverse complement strand
AATCCATCGTGCATCCCATGAACTACTGCCGGGGGCCACCGGATGTCAAACGCCGTCGTTCTTCTATCGAGTAATCGGCGCATTGCTGCGCCCCGCAGCAAACGATTCATTACCCGGCAATTGGAGAGACCATGGAACACCTGAGTCGCAAATACGACTATCACGCTCGCACCAAGAACACACAGATCAATCACGACCCGTACGGGCATCGCCACACCAACTGGAATGAACCTTTGAAGGCTGCGTTCGCTGCCTTGCGTAACTGGCGGCTGGCGCTGTTCAACACTGACCGACCGCGCCGACTGTACCAGCGACCGACCACCTTTGATAATGGCATCCCCGTCTATGAAAACTACTTCGGCTATCTAATCCGGTTTCATCAGGATAACCCTGACGGCCTGCGGCTGGCTGTCGTTGCCGACCCAAAACGAGTGCTCAGCTTCGCCGAGTGGCACGTCAAACAACGCACCGACGGCCAGCCTTCGCGCTATCTGGAACGCACCATTGGCGAGTTTTGCCGGACGGCGCGCGACTACCTGAAAGCGCCAGCTGAGCAGTGGGAGGAACTCCTGCGCTTGCGGCAGGCGGTGGTGCCTGACACAAAGCGCGATAAGTGGCGACGAACAGTCTCGCTCGCCACGCTGGAAGCCATCGGTCTGGCCGAGAAACCCAATTTGGAAGAGTTAGCGGCAGCCACTACCGATTATGCTAAAGCGCATCTGGCGCTGCGCGCTCAACGCAGCCTCTACATCCGACTGCTGGTGTATCGGCCATTGCGGAATCGCAATCTGCGCGAAATGAAGGTGGATGATAATCTATACCGTAACGGCCGAGGCTGGATGATCGAATTCAAAGGCATGGAGTTGAAGGTCGGCCGTCGCAACGGGCGCACCAACCTGTATCGCCTCAGCTGGCCAGAGGATCTGGTGCCCGAACTCGAAGAGTTCTTGAAAGTCTGGCGACCTTTGTTATCGGGGCAGGCACGGTCGGAGTTGTTCATCTCCCGATATGGCCAGCCTTACATCGTGTTCGGCCTAAAAAAGAGTTCAAGAAGACCGTGTTTGAGTACACAGAGCGCGCCATGAATCTGCATCTGGTGCGCGATGTGTGGGCCAGTGAATACTTCGCCGCCGAGAATGATGTCACGGTAGCGGCCCAAATGCTGGGAGATACGGTCGAAACCGTCCTGAGGAATTACGTCGAACCGCTGCGCAAACAGGCGACTGAGGTGGCCGATCGGTTTGTCCGCAAAGCCAAGCAGGCCAGTCTGGATTGAGTAAAAAGGGAGGCAGGTCGCGGTCAGCGGGCAACGAATTGTCCATTACGGCCACCCTGCCCCATTCAAGTATTCCCAAGCACTGGGCCGTGGGTTCGAATCCCATCACCCGCTCCAAATTGAACTTCGGAAGTCGATTGACTTCCGAAGTTTTTTGTTGCGCTGCATTATACCGCAGGTTGAGAGGCAGTCCGTGCGGGTGGGCGGCACGCGCTTCGCGGACACAGTAAGGGAGAGGAAGAAAGAACTACGGCATCAACACAATCTTCCCGAATAACTCGCCGCGCTCCATGCGCTCGTGTGCGCGCCGCGCGTCTCGCAGCGCGAATGTCTCATCCACTACCGAGCGCAGCTGGCCCGCAAAGATCAGCGACATGACTTGCGCAAAGTCCGCCCGCGTGCCCATCGTCGATCCGATGTACGTCAGATGCTTGGCGAACATGTAGCGATTGTCGAACTCGAATTTGGGGCCGCTGGTATTGCCGACGGTGAGGATGCGCCCGCCTTTGCGTGCCGCGCGCAGGCTCAATGGCAGCGCGCCCGCACCGACGTTGTCCACCACCACATCGACGCCGCGTTTGTTCGTCAGCGAATAAACCGCTTTCGACCAATCGGCATCGCGCGAGCGATCGATCAATTCGTCTGCGCCCAGTTCCTCGGCGCGTCTCAATTTCACCATGTTCGAGCCGACCACGTACACCTTCGCGCCGATGTATTTCGCAATTTGCAGTGAGGCCGTGTTGACGCCGCCACCCGCGCCCACGATCAAGACCGATTCGCCGCGCTGCAATCGGCCGCGTGTGACCAAACTGTGCCACGCCGTCAAGAACACCAGCGACGCCGCTGCCGCTTGATCGAAGGGGAAATCGTCCGGCAGGGCCAGCACGTTTCGATCGGGCACCACGACGTACTCGGCATAGGTGCCGCGCACCGTCTCGCCCAGCAAGCCCCAGCGCGCGCACATGTTATCCTGCCCGGCCTGGCAGAACTCGCACGTGCCGTCGCTGAGATTGCTGTTGATCACCACTCGATCGCCGACGCGACAAGAGATGACACCCGGCCCGATCGCGCTGATGACGCCCGCCCCGTCCGCGCCCGGAATATGCGGATACTCCAGGCGAATGCCCGGCCAGCCATTGCGTACCCAAACATCCAGCCGATTCATGGCCGCCGCGTGAATCTGAACTTGCACCTGCCCCGGCCCTGGCTCCGGCGCAGGAAAATCGATGTACTGCAGAACTTCCGGACCACCATGCTGCTCAAAAATCACGGCTTTCATCGCAGGCTCCTCAGTCTGAAGTCGGCCAACTTGTATACTCGCTCGTGTACACATAAAAGTTGCCAGGTATTAGCGGTTCGGGCTCCGAGCGCAGCCCCCTTTAGGGCACGCCCCGCGAAGCGTGACGGCGGCGTGGAACCGTCTCTGCCTCTTCACGGGCAGCGGCGTGCGCCTTTCATGACCACTATCGAGGTGAGGCTTGGGCGCGCCAATTATAGTCCACCTGCCTCGTGCCCTACCCGATCGATCGGCTTTCTGACCAAATTCTGACCGGCCTCGTTACACCTCGGTTACATCTCGATTGCACAATTGCCCCGGCGTCGCCCCGGTTGTATAATCAAACTGTCATCTGCCGAGTAGAGCCATGCCCGACTTCATCAACCAGGCCATCGAACTTCTTATCCGCTCACCGGGCGATCTGGTGTATTACCTGATCATCCTCTTTTCCATTGAAGCGATGCTGGGGCTGGCAGTGGTGCGCGCGCGCCATTCGGGTTGGACACAGCAATTGCGGTTGATTCTGTTGGCCGCCATCGTCATGTTAATCGGACGTGTGGTGCTGGTAGCAATCGCCCTCTTTTCGCTGCAGGGCGTCCGCCCCGATCTGCTGCTGGCCGACGCCATTCTGCCGCCGCTGGAACGCTACGTCGATCTGCTCAGCCTCACCTTCCTGGCGCTGGCTTTTGTTCCTTTATTGCGCGAGCGCGCCCAACTGGGGTTGGGCCTGACCGCTATCATGCTGGTGGCCGCGACGATTTTCTACGTAGTGAGTGCCACTCAGTGGTATAACCTCTCCGCCGTGCCCAATCAATTTTACAACGACACACCGCAGGAGACGATCTGGCAGGCGTGGCTGTTGGCAACCGCGGCGCTGGCCGCGCTGGCGGTGTGGCTGAAGCGCGATGATTGGGCAGGCGCCGTCTTCGCCGCCTTTCTCATTCTTGCCGCCGGCAGCGGGCTGCAATTGATCTGGGGCACGCCCAACTCCAATGTCGCGGGCTGGGTGCGCCTGGCACAGCTCATCGCTTATCCGCTGTTTGCCGTTGTCGTGTATCAGATCACAGAAGCGGCCGCTCCCCAGTTAACTGCGCCGCCCGGATACCCGCTGCTCTCCGCAGGATCAGACGCCACCGATCAGGCGTGGCTTACGCTCAGCACCGTTCAGAACCTCAGCACCAGCACCGAGCTGGAAGATTCACTGCAACACGCAGCGGCTGCCCTGGCACAGTTTCTTCAGGCGGACCTCTGCGCGATCGGGTTGGCGCGCAACAATCCAGACAGTCTCGATCTGCTGGCCGTGTATCATCTGCATGCTGCCCCGGCACGCGGGGTCACGCTTGCACTCGATCGGCATCCATTGATCCGGCGCACACTCGAAACTCACACCGGGCTCAACATTGACAAAGCCGATGTGCCGCCCGAGATCCGCAATCTGTTTGGACTGCTGGGATCGTTTATCGTCGGTCCAACCCTGATTATGCCGCTGCCAGACGAACGGAATCCGTCGGGGATGGTGCTGCTGGGCAATCCCGACAGCGGGCGCAGCTGGTCACCGGCCGATGTGGAGCACGCCCAGACTTTGGTTGACCTCATGGCTCTGATGCTGACCGCGCGCGAGAACCGCCACGCGGATCGTTTCGCCCAGCGGGTTGAAGAGCTGGAAGCTTCGCTGCGGCAGCAAGAACTGGAGGCGGCACAGCGCCGCACGACGCTGGAATCACTGCTGCAAAAATCGCAAACCGAAGCACAGAAGACCGCCGTCAAATTGACGGCGCTGGCCGCGCTGCAAGAAGCACAGCACGGTTCAGAGCGCGAACACATCCAGCAACTCGAGGATGAGCGCACGCAGCTGCAGCGCCAGACGCAGGAATATCAGACCGAACTCAGTGGTTTGATCCAGCTGCAAGCGGCGCTGGAATTACAGTTGAAGCAAGCACAGCACGACATGGCACGCCTGCAAGATCAAGCGCAGCAAACTCCGCCTGCGACATCGGCCATCTCCGACGAACCGAACGGTCAGCGGACCGAGGTGATCGCCTCGATCGCGCAGGAGCTGCGCACGCCCATGACGTCCATCGCCGGTTACACCGATTTGCTGCTGGGTGAATCGGTCGGCATTCTGGGAGCCATGCAGCGTCAGTTCCTGCAGCGCGTCAAAGCAAACGTGGCGCGCATGGAAGGCATGTTGTCCGATCTGGTGCAGATCACAGCCATCGATACCGGGCAGATCAAATTGGAAGCAGCGTCCATCGATGTGCCGGAATTGATCAAGGACGCCGTCATGTCATCCTCAACCTTGTTCCGCGAACGCGAACAATCCATTCGCCTGGAATTAACGGATAACCTGCCCAAGCTGCACACCGATCGCGAAAGCCTGCAGCAGATTTTGCAGCACTTGCTGTCCAATGCGGCTTTGTGCTCGCCGAATAACGCCGAGGTGGTGGTGCGCGCGCAAGTGCCATTGGAAATGCCGGATTACATGTTGTTCAGCGTTGCCGATCTCGGGGGGGGCATCTCGCCAGAAGATCGCCAGCGCGCCTTCCATCGCATGTATCGCGCCGATCACCCATTGGTGCAGGGCTTAGGCGAAACCGGCGTAGGGTTGTCGATTGCGAAGGCGCTGGTGGAAGCGCAGGGGGGACGCATCTGGGTCGACAGTGAAATGGGCCGCGGCTCCACCCTCACTTTCGTTTTGCCGCTGCAACCCATCCGTCAGGAAGCATAGGCGACTGATATGCACGGGATAAGAAGTCTCTCCAGTGGATTGTTCATCGGTCTCTTCATCACGGGCACCGTCTTTGCCGCGCTGATTTTGTCTGTGCGCGGACAGCCCATCCTCATCAGCGAATTACCGATTCCCACGGCAACCATCCAGGTCGACTTCACTTCGCCTGCGCCGACCCGCACGGCAGCACTGCCCACGTCCGCGCCTGGCGCCGCACCTTCGGCCAGCGCGACGCCGACACCGACGCCGACGCCTACCGCCTGCCCGATCCCGGTCGATTGGCAGCGCTATAGCGTGGGACCGTTTGACACGCTTATCTCGATCGCGCAGCGTTTCAACCTCACGCCTGATCAGCTATTACAGGCGAATTGCCTTGACAAGTCCAGCGTCACTGTCGGACAAACCATTTACGTGCCCGGCTTTAAGCCGACGCCTACCCCCGCGCCTTGTTTTCCGCCGCCTAATTGGGCCCGCTATCGGGTACAGCCTGGCGACACGTTGAGTTCGATCGCGATGCGTTACGGCGTCTCGGTCTACACACTCATGCGCGCCAACTGCCTATCCACGGCTTTCATCTATTCTGGTCAGCTGCTCTATGTTCCGCCGATCTTTCCGATCGTGACGTTTACCCCGGCGCCGACTTTGGTCCCGACGTTCACGCCCACACCCCCGATCGCCACGCTAACGCCGACGATTCCGCCCACGGATACACCGACGGCGATTCCGACGACGCCGGTGATCACCTTCACACCGGGGCCAACTGATACGCCCGGCCCGACAGATACTCCCGCGCCAACCAATACACCAGCGCCAACCGATACGCCGGCACCAACCGCTACACCGGTGCCAACGGTCGTGCCGACGGTCGTGCCAACAGTATTACCACCGCCGACCAGCACGCCCGAACCTCAACCAACGGTCGTCACCACACCATGAAACATCCACGCGAACAGATTTCCAACAACGTTGCCGAAATTCTTGAGACGCTCATCGTCAAAGGCACGGGCATGTTTCCCGGCGTCAAACCCAACGCTGCCGAGATCGTCGATCGAGTCAACACGCTGACGTACTATCAACTGCGCCTGCATGAACCGATCGATTTCTTCGACCCGCGTGTGGATGTGAAAGCTCTGGACAAGACGGCCAAAGAGCAGACTCGCAGGTCGCAAATGGTGGCGGTCACTGCCGGCGTCAGCACCGGTTTCTTTGGCCTGCCCGGCCTGGCCATCGATCTGCCGGTGCTGGTCGCCAATACTGTGGGGTTGGTGCGACGTCACGCGTTGACGTATGGCTTCACCACCATCGAGGACAGCACCAGCGATCCGACGCCGTTGCTTCTGGCACTGGGCGCATCGGTCGGAGCGGACATGGTGATCGATCGGGTGGGCGTGAAAATCGGGACTAAAGTCGGTCTGGATGTGGGCACGAAGATCGTGGAAAAATATCTGGTCAAGTTCATCTCTGAGCAGTTCGCCGCGCGCATCGTGGTCAGCTGGTTGCCGCGTTTGGTGCCCATTATCGGCACGGCAACGATTGTCGCATTGGACACGGCTTTCCTCACCGTCGCCGGGCGTGAATCGGCGCGGTACTTCCGCAAGCGGCATCTAGATGTGCGCCAGTTCATTGCGACAACAAACGTGGATCGGGCACAGTGGCAATCGATTGCGGCGAGTGCTGCGCTGACTCTGCCCGGCGTTGAGCCTCCGTCATTGCCGTTGCCGCCTGAAAGTCCTGCTTAACACTAGCATACCGTGCGCAGAAACGGCGCCTCCAAGCCGCATGGCAAAGTAGGCATGGGGATGCACTACCTGCGGATGATGTAGGTGGGCACCTATAACGAATCCGGCCTGTCGCAGTGACAGGCCGGATTCGTTTTGCGGGCGAAAGACAGAAACGGATCGGGTTCAATGCACTACGGAGTAGTTGGAACTCGATCGGCCCAGGTCAAGATGAAGGCCGGGTTACGGCGCTGCAGCAACCACGCTTCAATGGCCTGATCCTGGATCTGCTGCAAAAAACCTGACGCCAGTGGTTCAATGCCTTTCGCTTCGACGAGCGCGGCGAAGCCGGCGGTGTTGGTCGTATTGGAGATGAGGCCCGTCGACTGACTAATCGGTGTGGAGAAGAACGCCTCCATGATGGTCGGGCCAAGATCGGTGGAGCCAGAGATCGCTTCACGCGGCACCCAATCGCCGGTTTCTGAGGCGAATACACTGACGCTGTACGGCACGGTGTTCGACACGATGGCTTGATACACCGACAGGAAACCATCATTGTTCAGCGCTTCCGTCACGGTGGGTACCGCCACGGCATCGGCGCGGATGTACTTGAACTTGACCTGTTCGGTAGTCGTCGGCACAGTCGACGCAATCGCCTTGCGCATCTTCTCAGTGATCAGATTCATCTCGATGTACTTGCGATAGTCCTGATCCGTCACACCCACCGCGCTCAGGTAATCCTGATACGACTGCAGCGCGCTTTCTTTGCTGATCGGCGTGGCGGTGGGCAGCGGTGTCGGCGGCGGCGTGGCCGTCTGAGTCACAGCCGCAGAGGCCGTGGGCGTGGGCAGCGGCGTGCGGGTGGGTGCCGGCGTCGGCGGATTGCGCTGGTAGCCGAAGTTCTCTTCGATTGCCGTTTCGACTTCTTCCGGCGCAACGCTGACATTGAATTCGGCGGCGGCCTGCTTCAACAGAATTTCGTCGACCATCCCGTCGACAACCTGCCCGCCCAGCGTAATGGGATCGTCGAGTTGACTCTGGATCTGTTGTGCGGTCTGCGTATCATTCAACTGATTGGCATAGAATTCGGCTTGCGAGCGCAGCTGAGCGCGTGTCAAGCGCACGCGGCTCTGAAAATCGGTGGTTAAGATCTGCTCGCCGTTGACGTTGGCGACGGGTTGGCTTAGCCGGGTCTGCCGGGAAATATTCTCATACAGAAAACCAAACACGATGATGCCCACTACCAGCAGCAGCACGCCCCCTACCGAATAGTTGATCAAGCGGCGCTGGCGAGCATCACGCTCGGCGCGCGAGAGCTGCTTGCGCGTAGGCTCGTTAGGTACTTGCACTTGCGGATTTGTTTTGTTCTTCGCCATACGTCCTCGATCGATACGGGAACTGGTCAAGCGGCAGACTCACCCCAGCCGCGCTGCAGACCGTGGATGAGCAGCCAGTTGACCAGTTCGAAAGTAAACAACTTGATTGTGAACTAGCGAGCCTGGGTGCCCACGAAGGGCAGCAGGGCCAGATGCCGCGCGCGCTTGATAGCCAAAGCCAGGTGGCGCTGATGGCGGGCGCAGGTGCCAGTCTGGCGGCGCGGACGAATCTTGCCGCGTTCGCTGACAAAGCGGCGCAGCTGCTCGGGCGTCTTGTAATCGATCTTCTTCGTCTTCTCGACGCAGAACTGGCACACCTTGGGACGCGGCGCAAACTTGCCGCCCGGGCCGCGCCGTTCAGTGCGCGGGCCGCGCCGATCGGGTCCCGGTCGGCGCTCATACGATTGAGACGACGCTGCCGGTGCGGATGCAGCAGGAGCTGGCGCGGCAGGCGCCGGCGCAGCTTGAGGTTGTTCTTGATCAGACATGGTCTTTATCCTTCACGACAACCGATCGGGCTGCCAACCGCCGATCGGATGACGCACTTAAAATGGGAACTCTTCTTCTTCGGCCGGTGTTGCTTCGCCAAACGGCTCGGCGCCGCCTTCGCGTTTGTCGCCCAGGATGATCATTTCGTTGGCGACAATCTCAGTGCGATAGTGCTTCTTGCCTTCTGGATCTTCCCAGCCGCGCGTTTGCAGGCGGCCTTCGACATAGACGGTTTGGCCTTTGCGCAGATGCTGCTTGCAGATCTCGGCCAGATTGCCCCACGCGACGACGTTGAACCATTCCGTCTCTTCGCGCTTGTCGCCGTCGCCGGCCGTCCACGAGCGGTTGACCGCTACGCTAAAGGCCGTCACCGGGCGACCGTTGGGCGTATAGCGCATTTCAGGATCGCGCCCCAGCCGTCCGATGATCATGACTTTGTTCAATCCGCGGGTCATCGATCGCCTCCCTGAATCCGCGCCAGCTACTGTTCGACGCGTACGATCAGAAAGCGCAGGATCTCTTCGCTCAGGCGGAACTCGCGTTCCAGCCCGGCCAGAGCCTGCGCCGGCAGATCGGCCAGAAACAGCACATACTGGCCTTCAGTCAGCTTGTTGATGGGATACGCCAGACGGCGGCGGCCCCAGACGTTGGTCTGTGTTACCGTACCGTCCGCGCTGGTCATCCACCCTTTGACCTTATCGATGCTCGCCGTGAAGGCGACTTCGTCCAGGTCCGGGCGGAATACAAGCGTGACTTCATATGGGCGTGCTTTCGCCATTTGTCAAACTCCTTTCCTCGGGATAGCCCCCGGACTCGCGTACTCGCATGCCGGGAGCGGAAAGTGCAATAGTCTGCGTGTACTTTTTCAGGCAGACCATGCAACGGGGCGGGATTTTATCACGGGCACAGTGATTTGACAAGGGTGGACAGAATCAGCGAATCGGCGAGTCAGTGAGTCAGCGAATCAATGAACCAGCAAGTCAATGATCAGGAGTCGAGGCTTTAGCCCACCGGCGTTAAGATAAGGAGACCCCGGTGGCGCATCCGTCATGCCCGAGCGCTTTCGCCTTGCCCGCCGCAAAGCGGCGAAGGCGCGCTTGGCGAGTCAGGCATCCAGTACTCCGCTAGGCAATCGACACCGATTAAACCGCTCGATTCCCGCCTACAATACGCGGGAATGACATCATGCAGCCATAGTCCTGCCCGCCAGCCAGCCCGTGGTCCACGCCGCTTGGAAATTAAAGCCGCCTGTCAAGCCATCGATGTCCAGGATCTCACCTGCAAAATATAGACCGGGACACACGCGGCTCTCCATCGTTCTGAAGTTGACTTCATCGAGTCTTACGCCGCCGCAGGTGACGAACTCCTCTTTGAACTCGCCTTTGCCGCACACATGGTATTCGCCGCGCTTGAGTTGATCGATCAATGCCGCAATCTGGCGTTTGGAGAGTTCCGCCCAGCGTTGCTCGCCCGTGATACCGGCAGCTTCGATCAGCTGCTGCCACAAACGCAGCGACAGACCCAGAGGTGAACTACTTCCAATCACACGCCGTGCCTGATCGGATTTAATCGCTCGCAGGTCGTGCCGCACATCATCTTCATGGCGATCCGCCAGCCAATCGATGAACAGCTGCACCCGATACGATCGATCGTGCAGCACCCGTGCGCCCCACGCCGAAAGCTTGAGGATCGCTGGTCCGCTCAAGCCCCAATGCGTGATCAACAGCGGGCCGCTGTGCGTCAGTGATGTGCCTTCGATCTCAACGCGCGCGTTGGGCACGGAGATGCCAGCCAAACCGTGGAGGCGAGGATCATCGACAGTGAACGTGAAGAGCGAGGGGACGGGTGGCTCGATAGAGTGGCCAAGGGCCGCCGCCCATGCAAAGCCTTGCGGATTGCTCCCAGTCGCCAACAAGACCCGATCGGCCGTCAACATTTCACCAGATTTCAATCGCATCACAAAACCCGATCGATCATCTCGCTCGATCGAGGCGATGGACACTTGCGTGCGGATCGTCACTCCGGCGCGTGCCCATCCCCGGCTTCGACTGGAAGCCGGTGGGCCGCTGGCGTGCGCCGCGTTCAACAGGCAAGCGACGATCGTTTCCGATCGATCGGTGACGGGAAAGACGCGGCCATCACTTTCGGTCTTGAGTTGCACACCGCGCTGCTCAAACCAGGCGATGGTGTCGCGCGGTTGAAAGCGCGTGAAGGGGCCGCGCAGCGCCGCACCCCCGCGCGGATAGTGCTGCACCAACAGGGCCGGATCGAAACAGGCGTGCGTGACGTTGCAGCGCCCGCCGCCGGAGATGCGGACTTTGCTCAACAGTGTGCGACTCTTTTCCAGAATGGTGACGCGCGCCTGCGGATTGTCCTCCGCGCAGGTGATGGCGGCGAAGAATCCCGCCGCTCCGCCGCCGAGGACGAAGGTGTATGGATCAGATGACATGCAGGGCATTATACTGCAGAGGATGACGCTCGTGCATTCGAAATCAACACAATCGCCGACCGGGGAACTAACTCCGGTCGGCGATTGCATTCAACAAATGTAATTTGGATAGTACGCCATTCATCGTCTGGCCTCTACCGGCAGGCGATGCGTAGCCCTCCCCTAACAGGATGACCTTACGTGACGGGGGCCGTGCCGTTGCGGCGGCCCATCACTGCGTTGATGCGCGCCACCAGATCACGCGGGCCGATCGGCTTCTGGATGCACGCCGCTGCGCCCAATTTCTGCAGGTCGTTGCGACGCATCACATCTTCGGCAGCTGACACAAATACCACCGGGACTGCGTCGGTGCGGTGATCGCTCTTCAGGCGGCGGCACACATCGTAGCCGTCCAGATCCGGCATCATGACATCCAATAGAATCACGGCCGGATCCACGACGAGCGCCAGCGCCAGGGCCTGCTCACCATTAGCCGCCTCAAAGACTTCGAAGCCTTCGCGCGCCAGAATTAACCGCAGCAGCTGACGCAGGCCATCGTCGTCATCCGCTACCAGGATTCGTGGCTTCATGGGTCCTGCTTAGGCCGACCATTGATAGGTCGCCGGCTGCGGCTGGGCATCTATCCAGCCTGCCAGCTGCCCGGCAAACGACTGCAACGACTCAGCCCGGATATCCATCAATGCTTGCTTCTCTTCCGGGCTCAAGTTGAAGCGCGACAGGACCCGCGCCCGCGAGCCATTCAGTAGATCGGCGCAGAAATTGCGATCGATGATCGCATGCCCTACGACCTCTTCCAGTTCTGCGTAAGCCATAAGTACACCTCACTCCAACGGATATTAGGCCCCCGAACCGCCGCCACCTGGCATTCCCATGGTGACGATTGCGGTAGTCAGAGCCAGACCCAACGTAACCAATTGATTCATGTTGACTCTTGCCGCAAGGCGCAGCACGAAACCACGTACTTGATGAGCCATATCACTTCCTCCAAATGAAATATTGCGCCTAGTATAGCGCGAAGGGTATGACACAACCTATGACACTCAGATTAGAAGTTGGATTTCAGTTGGAAAGGCGTGGGGAGCGACAGCTACAAAACAAAACCAGCATCGAGTGGTTCACCGGCGCGTATTTGGACGGCCAGGGAGGTCATTTCTGCCGTCGGGACCGTCTTCAACTCTTGCGCTAGGCGCTTTGTCGCCACTTCATAGTGCCGCAGAGCGCCCGTCGCCTGGCCTGTTGCCGCTAGGCTGTACATCAGCGCCCGGTGAAGATTCTCGTGGAAATAATCCATCTCGAGGCCGCGCCGGCAGAGGCTAATGACCTCGTCGTAATAGGGCCGGCGCAGCAGTATCACAACCAGGCGCCCTAACGCTCCAAAAAACTGGTAGTGCAGCTCCGCCCGCGTGGCCGCCGCCCACTCGGCGCCTACGTCGGTGAGGTAATCGCCAGTGTATAGCTGCACTACCTGTCGCAGCCAATCGGCGCACTCCACATCCGTGGCTGTCTGACGGCTCGCTTCAATAAGCCGTCTAAATTCTGCCACATCGTAAGACAGAGGCACCGGCAAGTTGAGGCGATAGCGTTCGTCGTCATACACTACAAATTCTACCCCCAACGCGCGGCGGGCCCGGTATTTAGCGGCATGAAAGGAACTGGTCATGCGCCCCATGGATTGATCGGGCCAGAAACTAAGCCCGATTTCCTCCTTGCGGCTGGGGGAATGCTCCAAGAGATAGAAGAGAAGTTCGCGCGCATTAGCCGAGCGTCCCCAGTGAGCGGTGGTCAGCAGCTCGCCGTCGCGCCAGACTTGCCCCTGACCAAAAGCGTGCACTTCAAGGCGCGGCATTTGCGTTGACCGTTGAACTGTCACTTGAGTTGACCCTGGTTCTTCGGCCAATTGAGCGATCCATTTGCGCAGCTGGACCACCTGCGGCAATTGTTCGGCTCCCCATGTCAGAAAATCTAACAGGCGTCGACCTTCTGCCAGCGAGAATGGCCGGCATCCCAGTCGTCGGCCTTGACGCACCATCTCCGCTAACGTGTCTTTCGCCGGATCAACTTGCCCGGTGGCATGTTGGGCGTATGCCAGCCACAATAGCACGCGGGCCAGATCGAGATAGGCGTTCGCTTCCCGCAGCGCTGCACAGACACCATCGAGGTCCAGCACCCCCCTTGCATCGCTCTGCTCAATCCGCGTAATCCCAATCGAAGCAGACGATAAATTCACTTGAGCCTGGAAGCCTTCACGCATCGCAATGCTCAACGCCTGCTCGAAGAGAGCCAACGCTCGATCGAGATCGTTCGCCAGCCGATGAGTATGCCCCAGCCCATCTAAGGCCCAACTGACCAGAACCCGATCGCCGATCGAACCGGTAAGACTGAACACCCGGGCGTAAGTTTCCATGGCACGATCGAATTCGCTGCGATCGCGGTACGTCGCCGCCATGCCATCGAGTATCATGGCCTGCAGGTGGCGATCCTCCACTTCTTCCGCCTTGATCAGAGCTTCCATATACATGGTCAACGCGCCGTCGTAGTCACCTGCCACATATCGATCGTAGCCGACGTTGTTCAGACAGTGAGCCAACACGGCGGGGTTTCCGATTTCGCGCCAAAGCCCGAGCGCCTCGGATTGCAGAGTCGCAGCTTCCTCAAGGCGCCCCATTGAACGTAAACTGTTGGCTAAGTCTTGAAGTGTGCGCGCCAGGTTGAAAGCGCGTCGTTCATCAACTGGGAAGGCACGATAGAGAACAAGCGCTTGTGCCAGGAAAGACTCTGCCTCCTGCCAACGTCCCATACCATTGTAGACGGTGCCAAGCAGCCGCAGAGCTTGGGCATAAAACGTCTGTCCAGAAGGACCTAGCGCTTCCAATCGCCGCACCGCATCCTGGCCTGCTCGCAGTGCATCGGGCAACCACCCCGCGACTTGATATGCCCAGCCTTCCATTAACGTTGCTCGGGCTTGACCGATTTCATTCTGCTGTGCCGCAAACGCATGCCGGACATCTTGCAACAAATTCAACGCATCATGCAGCTGACCGCGATCGCCGAGCATTTGTGCCTGATGCAGAATGAGTTCTGGCGCCGCCATCCGGAACGCCGGTGGCAGCAGATTAGCCCAATGCGCCAACGTCTGCATCCGCCCAGCCACGAATAGGTTCCGCGCACTGTCATTCATCACTCGCGCAGCCTGTTCCAGTTCACTGGCCTGCCAGAAGTGATCGACCGCCTCTTCAGGTTGCTGATGAACCTCAAACCATTCGCCGGCGCGCCGCTGCAGCTGCATGTATCGATCGAGGTCATCCCGCTTGAAACGTGTCACCAGAAAACCGTGAAACAGATGATGATAGCGGAACCACGTCACACCTTCCACGTCGATGCGCGTCAGAAACAGGTTGCGGATTTCAACTTGATTGATCCAGTCCTGGGCGTCATGCCGCTGCCGGATTTCGTCGCACAACGCCGCCGTGAATTGGCGCAGAATGGCCGAATCATATAAGAACTGACGCAGTTCGGCGGATAAGCGGTCGAACACTTCGCCGGCCAGGTACTCAAACACCGTGCCCGCCGAATCGCGCGCGCGCACCAGTCCGGCCAGAAAGTTGTGCCACACATTCTGCGACGTCAACACAATCGCCGTGATCCAGCCTTCAGACTCCTCAGCCAATTGCGCGGCCTGCTCCGACGAAATTTGCAGCCGGTATTTTGCCGCCAGCACTTCGCGTACTTCGTCAGCGCTGAACCGCAGATCGCCTGCGCCCAGACCGGCCACCGCGTCCTGCGCCGCCAGACGCACCAGCGGACCGCGCAGCAAGGTGCGTCCCGCAACGATCACGTGCGCGTGCTCCGGCAAATAGCGCAGCAACTGATCGATCAATTCAATGATGGGTGCTTCTTCACTGACCAGGTGCCAATCGTCCAGCACCAGCACAAAATAATCGGGAATAGCGGCCACCATGTCGGCCACTAGCGCGGCGGCGGCCGCGTGCGCCGAGGGTGAGCCGTGTTCCGCCAGAGGGTGAGACCGTTCGCCAAACTGCGGAAACTTCTGGCGAAAGGCCGCCACAAGATACGACAGGAACACAGCTGGATCGCGATCGCCTTCGTCGAGGGTATACCAGCACACCGGCAAGTCCACGTCGTTGGCAAAGTCCACTAGCAGCGTTGTCTTGCCATAACCCGCGGGCGCAGTGACCAGCATCAGCTTGCGCCCCAGATTTTCATGCAGATAGTCAAGCAGGCGCGTGCGCGCAATCACACCGGGTGCGCGTTTGGGAATAATGATTTTGGTAGGGATGATGCCGACCGCCATGTTGAAACTATACCACGCTCGCCCGACAATTCCCAAAAAGCACAGCCGCCTTGGGGAAACCCCAAAGCGGCTGATGGGCGGTGATATGGCGACGCAAACGCGTCGAGCTACACGACTGGAACGAGTCCGTGCCGTTCCATCACTCTGCGCACACGCATGACCAGTTCACGCGGGCCGATCGGCTTCCTGATGCAGTCGTCGGCGCCCAGTTTCAGTACTTCATTGCGCTGCGTGATGTTGTCAATCGCCGACACGAAAACAATCGGCATCCGGTGGGTTCGCTGATCGTACCGCAGCTGGCGGCACACATCAAAGCCATCCATATCGGGCATCATCACGTCGAGCAGAATCAACGTCGGCTTGGAGTCATAGGCGCGGGCCAGCGTTTCGGCGCCGTCCGCGGCTTCAATCACTTCAAAGCCCTCGCGGCACAGCACCATGCGCAGCATACGGCGCAGACCATCATCATCGTCGGCAACGAGAATTCGCGGCGTCATGGAAGATCACAACCTGCTGTCAGACTGTCGCCCGGTAACGATCTAGCTTGACTGTAACACGGGACTGTTTGCACCTTGTTGGATAACTGCCACTGAAACCGCTTTTTTGCAGTGCGTGACAAATTTCATACCTGGATCGAGTTTCGCTCAACCCGGGCGCAAACTTCAACCCGCCAATGATCGCACGGCCTCACGAAATACAGACGTGTGGCGCTCGATGTCAGACGCGCTGGTGTACGGTGAAATCAAGGCCATGTTGTGGAACGGCGTCATCAAGATGCCGCGATTCAACGCAAAGAGGTGCATGTATTGATCGAGTTCGAAGTCCACCGCCGCCGCCGCTTCCCCGCCGTTGCGGGGCGGCGTCGGACGGAACCAATACTCGGCGCGGCAGCCCAACCGCTTCACGATCCACGGCAATTCAGTTTCCTCGATGACTTCTTCCACGCCCTGCTCAAAACGCTCGGCCAGCGGAATCATCCGATCGAAGTTCTCCGGCGTCAGCACTTTCTCCAGTGTCACACGCATGGCTGCCAGCGAGAGCGCATTACCTGAAAGTGTTCCGCCGATGCCGTTGGTGTCGATGTCTTCCAGCGGCGTTTGGGTGCGCGCCCTATCGGCCACTTCTTCCGACATACCGTAAACCGCCGTCGGGATGCCACTGCCGATCGGCTTGCCAATGACGAACATATCGGGCTGTAGGCCAAAGGCCCTGGTATAGCCGCCCGGCCCGGTGCAGATCGTGTGCGTCTCGTCGATGATCAACCACGTGCCGCTGCGGCGCGTGATCTCGCGCAGCGCGTCGTGATAGCCTGGATCGGGATGAATGATACCGATGTTCGTCATAGCCGGTTCAGCCAACACGGCGGCCACATCGCCCGGCGCGAGCGCCGCTTCCAGCGCGGCGATGTCGTTGAACTCGATCACCTTTGTCGTCTCGGCCGGATTCACTTGTGGGCCGAGATTTCCGCTGCGTGGACCGACTATGCCATCGTGCAATGTGGCAAAAGTTTCGTCGACCGTGCCGTGATAACAGTAGTTGAAGACCAGGACCTTCGATCGCCGGGTCAGCGCGCGCGCCATGCGCAGCGCAAAGCGATTGGCATCCGTCGCCGTGAGACATACCTGCCAGTACGGGAGGCCAAAGCGACGGGCGAGTTCTTCACCCACATAGACCGCGTCTTCCGTGGGCAGCATGAACGTCACGCCCTGGCGCATCCGTTCCGTAATCGCCTCCAGCACCGCGTCGGGCGCATGTCCCGTCATCGATCCGGTATCGCCCAGGCACAGATCGATGTAATCGTGCCCGTCGACATCGCTGAAATGCGCGCCCTTTCCGCCGGTCACAAACACCGGAAATGATCCAGCCCACTTCATCATCCAACTCATCGGCACACCGGCTAACAACGATTTCTGCGCGCGCTGGAATAGCTCGTGCGATTTGGGATGTGTCTCGACAAAGCGCTTGTGCTCAAGATCAAGCTGCTGTCGCAAACGACCGCGATCGATGTTCTTCATGGCTCCTCCTTTGAAACCAACTCCTTCAGCAATGTTAAATCAGCATTCCATGCAGCGCGCCACCCCGGCGTTTCGACATTCACCAGCAGCCGCAGAATTTGCTGATACTGATTGAGATCACCGCTGGTGATAAAGAGCGGCTCACCGGATCGTTCTTCAGCATACAGCAAACCGCGCTCGCGCAAGACCCGATCGACCTGCCGCGCGACGGCGGGCGCCGGATCGATCACGTTCACCTCCGGCGCCAGTTGGCGAATCGCTTCGATGACAAAGGGATAGTGCGTGCAGCCTAACACGATGGTATCCGCTCCCGCCTCGCGGATGGGCTGCAAGAATCGATCGAGCATCGCCAGTGTGTCCGGCGTATCCAGCCGCCCCGCCTCGATCCGCTCCACCAGCCCCGGACACACCTGCTTGATCAACTGCACCCCGGTGGCAAAGCGCTCCACCACACTGGCAAACAACTCGCCCTGAAATGTGGCGGGCGTAGCCAATACACCAACTACTCCGGTGCGGGTTGATTCTGCAGCCGGCTTGACGGCAGGCTCCATGCCGACAAACAGCACATCCGGGAACGTCGCACGCAGATGTTTCAGCGCTGCCGCCGAAGCGGTATTGCACGCCACCACAATCAACTTGCAATTGTGCGCCAACAAAAAGCGCGTAATGGCTTCCGAAAACGATCGAATTTCTTCCAGTGAGCGGGGGCCGTAGGGGATGTGAATCTGATCGGCGAAGTAGATCGTGTCCTCGTGCGGCAACTGCCGGGCGATCTCGCGCCACACGCTCAGACCGCCGATGCCGGAATCGAAGATACCGATGGGCTGGTTGGACATAGTCAGTAGCAGGGCATTCCTACGCCCGATGTGAAAACAAAATCGGAAGCCGAATCATTATAACCCGACTTCCGACCGTAGGCATCCGATCATTCGTGTCATCCGCTGATTCGCTGATGCGTTGCTTCGTTGATTCGCTCCGATTCGTTGACACCGGACGCTCTCACGAATTCCTCAAACAGCCGCCGATGTTCCGCCATTTCTTCAAATAGCCATTCGGGGTGCCACTGTACACCAATGGCGAAACGCCGACCGGGCACTTCCACGGCTTCGATCACACCATCGGGCGTGACCGCCGTCACCTGCAAGCCAGCCGCCACCTGCTTGATCGCTTGATGATGCCACGAATTGGTCTGCGCCACGTCGAGCTGCATCACCTGCGCCAACTGCGAACCCGGATCGATCTTCACCGGATGCGCCAGATAATTGCGCGGCGTCGTTTGGCGATCGAACGAATGCGGCAAAGCATCCTGCACCTGCGAAGGAATGTCTTGCACCAGCGATCCGCCCAGCGCGACATTCAACACTTGAATGCCACGACAGATCGCGAGAAACGGCATGTCCTGTTCCACAACCCGGCGCGTCAATGCCAACTCCACCCGATCGCGATCAGGCTCGATCTCGCACGTCGCAGGATGCGCTGCCTCGCCAAACGATGCCGGATCAATGTCGCCGCCTCCGGACAACAGCATGCCATCGAGCCGGTCGAACAACGCCCGTAGTGACTCTTCATCTAGATTGTGCGGTACGATCACCGGCACGCCGCCCGCTTGTAACACGCCCTCGGCATACTTGCGTGTCAGCGAATAGGTCTCACCAAACGCCGGGGGCCGATGATCGATCGAGGCGGTAACGCCGATGACGGGCCGTGTCATCGTGCTCACTCCGTCTCGGCCGCGGCGATCAAGCCGTTGAAGAGGCGCGCCATCTCCGGCTGCCGATCGTACAACCATTCGGGATGCCACTGTACGCCCAGCGCAAAGCGGTGTCCCGGAATCTCGATCGCTTCCACAATTCCATCGGGCGCAGTCGCCACCACTTTCAGATCGGCGGCAATGCGCTTGATCGCTTGATGATGCCAGGAGTTCACTTGGGCGGAAGTCGAATGGATCAACTCGCCCAACAGCGAATCCGTATCCACCGTGACCGAATGTGTGGCTTCCTCGCGCGGCGTAACCTCCTGATCATACATATGCCGCAGCGCTTTCGGTTGCATGGTCTCAATGTCCTGTACCAGCGAGCCGCCCAACGCCACGTTCAGCACCTGGGTGCCGCGACAGATGCACAACAGCGGTTTCTCTGTCTGGGCCGCCCACTGCGCCATCGCCAGCTCCGCGCGATCGCGATTCATATCCAGGCCCCAGATCGTGGGATGCGGCTCCTCGCCGTAAATCGTAGGGTCGATGTCGCCGCCGCCAGAAAGCAGCAGGCCATCCAGTCGTTCAAACATGGCCAGCAGCGTGTCGTTGCTCAGCCCCGGCGACAGGATCACCGGCAAGCCGCCCGCGTCTTCAATCGCGCGCACATAGCGCTGACCGGTGGCGTACAATGGCGCATGCGGCGGCTTGGGGTAAGCCGTCTCGAAACCCGTAATGCCGATGAGCGGCTGCTGATGAGGGCGCATTTAGTCTCCCTCGATCAGGAAACGCCCGTCACGCATGATCGGTTCATCGTCCAGCCAGATGTCAAAGTCGCAGCCCACACAGTCAATGTGCGTCGTCGAATGCCATGTTTGCCCGGTGTGTTCGTTATACGGATGCCCGAACGCGATGTGAATTCCCGGAATCTTCTCGTCTTGCAGGATATTGCCGATGATACGCGTTACGGCCAGGTTAGTGCCGATGGCGAACTCACCCACTCGATTGCTATTCTCGTCAGTGCGCGTGTACGCGGCGAATTCATTCAGCAACTCTTTGTTCTCGCACTGTAAGTCAACGATGCGCGCATCTTTGACTTCGATCGTCAACGGCGTCTGTTTCAAATCGCCGTACTTGGCGCACAGATAATCGCCCACCACGCCGTCGCACACAAAGCGTCCGTTGACGGTAGACGGCGACGTGAAAATCTCGCCGCCGGGCAGGTTGCCCCACTTATCGGGCGAGATAAGGCCGCTGGTCTTCACCCACTTTAACACGGGCGACATCTCGGCGACGATGCTGGTGCCGCCTTTCGAGGTCGCCCGCACCGTTTTCGCCTGTCGCGCTTTCTCGATCACGCGCTGGCTCAACCGATCCACTTGCAGGAAATCGGCTTTCATGCCCTCCAGCATGATCTCTTTCGTGATATTGACCATGTGCCCGTGGCGCAGGCGTTGGCGGTTGACGACATCCATCATCTCCATGCGCGAACGCAGTTCGCCACGCTGCGCCTGTGCGGCAAAGATACTGACCTGCGATCCTTCCAGGTCGGCCAAAATCGGCGCCGGCATATGCTCCAACGGGCGTGGTGCCAGCTCTTCCAGCACGAACACACGATACCGCGCGCCGATCTCTTCGACCTGCTGCACTAGCGCCGCCGCAATCTCCAGCCCTTCGCGATCGGCGATGAGGGTCAGCTGCTCCTCTGGCTGCAAGCGCAAGCATACCTGGGTCGCATTACGCGCCCCTTCACTCAACGTTGGATCAAAGTGAATACGCCGAATAATGTCTCGATTCATGGTTCCCGCTCCACCTGTGATAAGAACAACATCCCCATGCCGTTTCAATCTGGCGCTAGCGACGGGCACGGGGAGGCCCACTCCACGGACACCGCTTTATAAAAAGAGCGCAGGCGCACCCAGGATCTATCTGGGCGCCTACGCTCCGCCGGGTACTGCCTGCAAGACTATTCTTCCGTCGCGACCGTCGAGCGTTCCTTCAGGCGCGCGGCCTTGCCCTGCAAATCGCGCAGATAATACAGTTGTGCGCGGCGCGTCTTGGAACTGCGCATCACTTCGATCTTGTCGATGCGCGGCGAGTGCAGTAGAAACGTGCGCTCCACGCCCACGCCGTGCGACGCCACGCGGCGCACAGTGAAGTTGGCGTTGACGCCGCCGCTGCGGATGCGAATCACCGTGCCTTGAAAGACCTGCACGCGCTCACGATCGCCTTCGACGATCAACGTATGCACCCGAACCGTATCGCCCGGGGCCAGCCGCGGCCGATCGGTTTTCTTGGGAGTCAGTGTATCCAGAACGTTCATCGTAATATCCTCTACATGCAAAATAAAGCGCTCGTTTGCCTGAGCGCGAGTTGAGATTATAGCATGCTTCACAAGCGGCGGCAAGGCCTCGCAAACGCGGTGCACGCAAACGCTTCGCGTGTCTGGCTGTTAGCGGCCCGGGCTCCCACGCCCGAGTAGCGGCGGCGTGTCCACTCGCTACGCTCGGGATGCTGCGCGAGGAGCCGCCCCTGCTGCAATGTTTTGCGTGCACACCAAACGCGCGCTCACCAACCGATTATCAAATATGGGCGGGTTGGCAACTTGCCCTACGCGGTCCGCCGCGCCAGGAACCACGCGTAGCCGCCATGCCACAACAACAGCAGCGATCCCACCAACCCCATCGTCACCGCAACGAACTGCCACGGAATGGCCGTGCGGCTCAACAGAATGGCGCGGATGATGATAGCGATCGGCGCGGCGATGATCCACGCGATCAGCGTGCGCAGCAGGGCCGATCGGGAGTTGGCGATCACGCCCGATCGATACACGCGGCCCACCGTGGCGATCGCAAACCACACGATCAAGAACGTCAACAGCGTCGGCAGCGCATTGACGATCAGATTCGTGTCGCCCGGCGCGTGCGTCTCACGCCCGGTGAAAGCAAAAAACATGAAGATGGCGACATCGCCGCTGATTAGAAGTAAGCGAGGTTTGTTGTTCATACCTTGAAGCATAATCGCAAATCCGCAAAACGTAAAGCACTATTGGCGAGCTGCGCATGACGCAACGTCATTGCCCGAATCTGAGATTGCTTCGGCGCGAACCTGCTGCGCCTGTTCAGAAACTTGCCCAGTCAAGTGTCATTCTGAGCGCAGCGAAGAATCTCTCGGCCTATCTGCCGCGTTGACGGTCAGTGCCAGAGATGCTTCGTCGCAGAACGCGCTCCTCAGCATGACACGGCCAGGGGGTTTCTGCCGCAACGTACTCCGCGGCGCTTAAGGGCCGCCTCGCAACACGTGCACCGCACGCGCCCAGCGCGCCCCCGCTGCTTCGCAGCAGACGGGGCGAACCGCCTGCGGTGCCGTGCAAGTGTGACGGTGTGACGGAGACCGTGCAACGTGTTTTGCCCGTTAATGTGGTAGCATTAGCCCATCTTACGACTCAGCAGGCATCTCATGTTTTTCGACACAGCACAAATTCGGGTGGCGGCGGGCAAGGGCGGCGATGGCGCCGTAGCGTTCCGCCGCGAAAAATACGTTCCCTTCGGCGGGCCATCCGGCGGCGATGGCGGGCACGGCGGCAATGTCGTCTTGTTCGTCGATCCCAAAGTCAACACGCTGGTCTACTTCCGCCATCATCACCGGTTCAAGGCAGGGCACGGTGGCGACGGCCGCACCAAGAATATGACCGGCGCCAATGGGCGAGACCTGCGCATTCCCGTACCGCCCGGCACCGTGGTGCGCGATGCGAAGACGCATGAGCTGCTGGGCGATCTTACACAGCCCAAGGCCGAATTAACTGTGGCCAAAGGCGGCACACCGGGCAAAGGCAATGCGCGCTTCGCCTCATCGACCAATCAAGCACCGCGCATGGCGACCAACGGCCTGCCCGGCGAAGAGCGCGCGCTCGATCTGGAATTGAAGTTGATCGCGGATGTGGGGCTGGTGGGCTTGCCTAATGCCGGCAAATCAACGCTGCTGGCCTCAACCACGGCGGCCCGCCCGAAGATCGCGCCTTACCCGTTCACGACGCTTGAACCGAATCTGGGCGTGGTTGATCTCGATCGCGAAACGTCGTTCGTGATCGCCGATATCCCCGGCTTGATTGAGGGTGCAAGCGCGGGCAAAGGTCTGGGCCACGAATTTCTGCGCCACATCGAACGCACGCGCATCTTGATTCACCTGCTCGACGGATCGCTGCCGGATCCGATCGGGGATTTTGACACCATCAACGCCGAGCTGGCCGCCTTTGGCCATGGCCTGGCCGGCAAAATGCAGATCGTCGCCTTCAACAAGATCGATCTGGTGGAAGCGCAGGACAACTGGAAGAAAGCACACGCCGTGTTGAAGAAGCGTGGCGTCGAAGCGATGACCCTCTCCGCCGCTGCGCACACCAACACGCGCGAGTTGATGTATCGCGCCGTGCAGCTGCTGAAAGAACTGCCCGAGCCTGTGCCCTTGGAGCTGGGGACCGCTATCCCCGTCATCAAACTGGAGGAGGGCAGCGAACCATTCACCATCTCGCGCGACGACGCGGGGGCGTGGCACGTCACCGGCCAACAGGTTGAGCGTCTGGCGCTGCGCCACCGCTTCGATTCGGAGGAATCGCTGATGGCCTTTCAACGCGCGGTGAATAAATTGGGCGTCATCGAGGCGCTGCGTAAAGCCGGCGTTCAAGAAGGCGACACCGTTTGGATTGGCGCAGACTACGAACTTGAATGGCAAGATTGATCTCCCTCTCCCTCCCTCTCCTGTTGTGCAGGAGAGGGAGGGAGAGGGCCGGGGTGAGGGCGGGTGAGGTTGATAATTCAGGCTGTTCTCTTTGACTTAGACGGACTGATGTTTGACAGCGAGCCGCATTCGCTGGCTTCGTGGGAAGCGGTGCTGATAGAGCGCGGCGTGCAACTCGATCAACTAACCATCGACAGCATTCTGGGTCTGCGCATCGACGCGACGGCGCGCACGTTGATCGACAAGTATCATCTGCCCGACACCGTACCGGGCCTCGCCGACGCCAAGACCGAATATCAGATCGCGCATCTGGATGGCAATGTGCCGCCGATGCCCGGCCTGATCGAACTAATAGACGAGATCGATCGGCGCGGCTTGAAGAAAGCCATCGCCTCCAGCGGCATTCGTCGTTACGTGGAAGCGGTGCTGCGCGCCAACGGTCTGCTCGATCGGTTCAGTGTGATCATCACGGGTGATCAGGTGGCGCACGGTAAACCCGCGCCCGATGTGTTTCTCGCCGCTGCGCGCGCCCTCAACGTCGAGCCGCAGCACTGTCTGGTGCTGGAAGATGCGCCGGCCGGCGTACAGGCTGCCAAAGCTGCCGGCATGACGTGCATCGCCGTGCCGGATCACAGCGTGGCCCAGCTCGATCTGTCGCAGGCGGATCGCGTTGTGACGTCACTGCACGAAATACGGGTCGCTTTGCCAGAATTGGTGCATGAAGAATGAAGAGTCCCATGGGGAGGCGTAACACTGATGAGTGAAAACGATCGTGTCACTCATCACTCTTCACTTTTCACGAGAATCGGCATTCTCGGCGGAACCTTCGACCCTCCCCACTACGGCCACCTCGCATTGGCTGAGGCCGCGCTAGCACAGCGACAACTCGACCAGGTACTGTTCGCGCCCGCCGGTGTTCAACCGTTGAAGCAAGAAGAACGATCGAGCACGCCCGAGCACCGCGCCCGCATGGTCGAGCTGGCCATTGCCGATCAGCCGCGCTTTGTCTTGTCGCGCGCCGATCTCGATCGGCCCGGGCCGCACTACACGGTTGATCTGCTCACCATCATTCAGCAGCAATATCCTGATGCGGCGTTGTGGTTCATCATGGGCGAAGACTCGCTGAGCGATCTGCTGCGCTGGCGCGATCCCGCCCATGTTATTCAACTCGCCCGGTTGGCTGTGCTTCGCCGTCCGGGCTATGAACCGGATTGGGCCGTGCTCGATCGGGCCTTGCCTGATCTCCGCGCGCAGATCGACTGGATCGATCACGCCGAGCTCGCCATCTCCGCCAGCGACATCCGGCGGCGCGTGCGGCACGGCCTGCCGATTGCAGCGCTGGTGCCAGAGCGCGTCCTGGCTTATCTTGTGGCCCAGCGCCTCTACACGTAGCCTTTCGGCCGCGGCCAATCACGTTTACCTGTGCTACAATTGCTTCAAGCCAAGTTCCCCCTTTATCTGTTCATACAGACAACACGACAATCGAATGGAAGACACAGCGCTGTCGGCGACATCATCAACCTCGTCGAACAGATAGGCATGCCTTAGAGAGCTTTGATGGCCGATTTGCCGACTGGCACCGTCACTTTCCTGTTCACCGATATTGAAGGCAGCACGCCGCTGGCGCAACGCTATCCCGCCGAGCTGCCTGCCCTCCTCGCGCGCCATCATGCTATCCTGCATGAAGCGATCGAGGCGCATCACGGCCACGTTTTCCAGATCATCGGCGATGCGTTCTGCGCGGCGTTCCACACCGTGAGTGATGCGCTCCACGCGGCTCTTGATGCACAGCGCGACTTGCAGCATGAAGCCTGGAATCCGGCACCGATCAAAGTGCGCATGGGCTTGCATACCGGTGCTGCTCAGGCCGACGCGGTGGAGGCGGTGGCCGGTGGTTACGCCGGGTATGCCACACTGGCGCGGACGCAGCGCGTGATGTCGGTCGCGTATGGCGATCAGATTCTGCTCTCGAACGCCAGCGCCGAACTGCTGCGCGATCAATTGCCTGCCGAAGTCACGCTGCGCGACATGAACGAACATCGGTTGAAAGGTCTGGCTCAGCCGGAGCATCTGTGGCAACTCGGTGCGCCGGGATTGGCGACGGAGTTTCCGCCGCTCAAATCGCTCACCACCGTGCCCAACAATCTGCCGCTGCAACTGACCTCGTTCGTGGGGCGCGAAAAAGCGATCGCCGATATCAAGAGCTTGCTGACCTCAGCGCGACTCGTCACATTGACCGGCTCAGGCGGCACCGGCAAGACGCGCCTTTCACAGGAGATTGGCGCCGAGGTGTTGTCTACCTTTACCAACGGCGTGTGGCTGATCGAACTTGCGCCGCTCAGCGACCCGACACAAATCATCCCCGCGCTGGCGCAGGTCTTTGGCCTGCAGGAACTGCCTTTCAATCCGCTGGCGAACCTCGTGCTGGATTATTTGCGCGACAAAAAGATTCTGCTCCTCCTCGACAACTGCGAGCATCTCATCGAAGCCTGTGCGCGCCTTGCCGACGATCTCCTGCATCAATGTGCGGGCTTGAAGATCCTCGCCAGTAGCCGCGAAGCATTGGGCATCGCGGGCGAGGTAGCCTATCGCATTCCGTCGTTGGCGGATTCAGAAGCGACGCAGCTCTTTGTCGATCGCGCCCGCGCCGCGAATTCCAACTTCAAATTGACGGACGCGAACGCTTCCGCCATCACTAAAATCTGTCACCGGCTCGATGGGATTCCCCTCGCGATCGAGTTGGCCGCCGCACGCGCCCGGTTGCTTTCCACCGAGCAGATCGCCGCACGGCTCGACGATCGCTTCCGGTTGCTCGTGGGCGGCAGTCGCACCGCCTTGCCGCGCCAGCAAACCCTGCGCGCGCTGATCGATTGGAGTTACGACTTACTCTCGGAAGAAGAAAAGAATCTATTGCGGATCGCATCCGTCTTTGTCGGCGGCTGGACGTTGGAGGCGCTCGAAGCAGTATCTGAAGATCCGAATGCGCTGGAGCATCTCGAGGGACTCGTCAACAAGTCGTTGGTGGTGACGGAAGAACACAACGGCGAAATGCGCTATTTCCTGTTGGAGACGATCAGGCAATACGCACGAGAAAAGCTCTTCGAAGCGAAGCAATCGTCGGCGGCGCGCGATCGGCACTTTGTCTATTTTGATGAACTCTCTGAAAAGATGTGGGGTACATTCCGCTCAGCGGATGTTTTACCCATGGTCATCATCGCAGAAGTTGAAGTTGAAAATTTACGCGCCGCTTTCGAATGGGGCTTGGAACATCATGTTGAAGAAAATCTTCGCCTGGCGGCAAACTTTTGCGTCATCTCCAGTTCGCTGGGCATTCTTGCTGAAGGAGTGACGGTCGCGAAAACCGCCGTCGAACGTGCCAGGTCTCTGCCGCCTGTGAGCGGAGAGGCTGAAATTCGTCGTCAAAACCTGATTGCTATGGCATTGTATGCGCAGGGCATGGTTGGATTGGGAGTAGGGAATATTCCTTATGTCTTTCAGGTTTTGAAAGAAGCCATTGCTATCTCACGTGTAACAGGCAACAAACAATTGCTGGGCTATTCTCTGGGAATGTTCTACACCACCACAACATTTATCAATGCCCCTGATGGAGAGGCTGCCGCACGGGAGACGCTTCACATATTCAGTCATGAGGTCAAGGATAGTTTCGGATTGGGCATGGCATACTTGAACATGGCGAGAGTTTCCGCCAGCCATGGCGATGACGATGGGGTGAAAAAGTATTTTGAAAAACTCGGTGAGTTAATGCGCGAGATGCCCAAATCATTCCAAGTCGGCATGTTCTATTTAGGCACGGGCATGCACGAAAGCCAGCGTGGCAATTACGAAACCGCAAAAAAAATCTTCGAAGACGGCGTGAATATTTTCAAAAGCATACGACACATCAATTTTCAACTCGTCCTGACGAGTGAGATCGGTCATATCGAACGGCGCACAGGCAATCTGACTCAAGCCAAGTCGATCTATCAGGAAACCCTCCGAAATTGGCAGATTATCGGCAATCGTTCCGCAATCGCGCACCAGTTGGAATGTTTCGGTTTTCTTGCCATTGCTGATGAAGAGCCGCAACGCGCCATCAAACTATTTAGCACAGCTGAAACCTTACGCGACAAAATTCAATCGCCCATGACCGATCTTGAGCAAGCCGAATATAGCCAGTCGGTGGCTCAAGTGCGCGCCATGCTCCCCGAAGCGGAGTTCAATGTGCTCTGGGCGGAAGGCAAGTCCATGACGATGAAGCAGGCGATCCAGTTGGCGCTGAGTTAAAGGAATTTAATGAAACTTCAAGCGACCTACCCTACCCCACAACACGCGACTGCTGCCGAAGCGATCACGCGCTTTTTCACTTCAAACTACGACATTGACGCTGTCATGCTGGTCAACTCGTGTGCGCGCGGAAAAGCGACTCGCGACAGTTGCCTCGATATCAACATCCTTGTCCAACCGGATGCGCTCAAGGCGCAGGTCAAGGCGCTTGAGGCCGGCTGGGCAAACTTCGAGGAGTCTGATGCGAGCATCCAGGCGTTGAAAGCCGCCGGGAAATATTCAGTCGTCCATTTGGACTTGGTGGATGGCGTATTCATTCCCTACGAACAGGACGAAGCCGCCGGACCGGATGGCTTTGAATTGGGTGTCGGCAATCTGCTCGCGTACAGTGTTCCGCTATGGCAGGGCAGTGATTATCTGTCCCAGCTTAAAGCGCAGTGGTTGCCCTATTACAACGACGACTTGCGCGACCAACGCCTGACCCAAGTGCGCTGGTTTTGCCTCAATAACCTGCACCATATCCCGCTCTACATCGATCGCAGACTCTACTTCCAATCTTTCGATCGGCTCTATAACGCCTACCAGGAATTCCTGCAAGCCTTGTTCATTTCTCGCCGCACTTATCCGATTGCCTACAACAAGTGGATTCGAGAACAATTCGAGGAGATTCTGGGCGAACCTGCGTTGTACGGTCAACTGACCCACCTCTTTGAAATCAGACAATTCGAAAGTACAGAAATTGCAGCCAAAGCGAAGGAAGTGGAATCCCTGCTGGAGCAATACACACCGACATCATAGGAAGGCTACATGAAATGGCAACCATCCTCGAAACCAACAGGCTCATCCTCCGGCAGCAGGTCATCGAAGACCTGGATGCGCTTTGGGCGCTGTACTGCAACCCGCAGATCACAAAATACATTCCCGCTGCTCCCCATTCCTATGAAGAAGCCAGAGAAGAGTTGGAGTGGCACATGAACGGACACCCCAAATATCCCGAATTGGGACTGTGGGCGACCATCCACAAAGAGACCGGCAAATTCATCGGGCGCTGTGGTTTGCTCCCGTGGACGATAGACGGTCGGCGCGAAGTGGAAGTGGCCTACACGATCGCTCAGGAATATTGGGGACAAGGGCTCGCCACCGAAGCGGCGTGCGGTATTCTGGACTACGGCTTTGAGCAGTTGAATCTCACGCGTCTGATTTGCCTGATTGATCCAGAGAACAGCGCATCGCAACGAGTTGCCGAAAAGATTGGAATGGCGCTTGAAAAGAAGGTGGATGGCATTGATGGCGACAACTATCCCACGCTGATTTATTCCATCGATAGACAAATATGATGTGTGATTCGCAGCGATCCGACTACTCTGCACTATCTGACTAACGCACCTTCGCACCATGCAACGTCTCGCCTCTTTCCTCCAAATCCGATCGGGTGAAGCGCAGCTCGTCGTCCTCGTCGCGGCCCTGTTCGCCTTGATCGAAGCGGGGCGCGGCTTAGGTGGCAATGCGGCCGATGCCCTGTTCTACACGCGCTTCGGCGTCGAGTATTTGCCGTACATGTTCATGCTGCTGGGCGCGGCTAACTTCGCCGTCTCGCTTTCCTATGCCGCCAGCCTCGGCAAGTTCGATCAGCGCCGCTTCTTCGTCCTGGTGCTGATCGCGCTTGCCGTCGTGATCCTGATCGAACGCGCCGCCATCGCGCTGGAGGTTGCCGCGCTCTATCCGGTGCTGTGGATTTCGATCAACATCATCAGTTCGACCGTCGGCCTGCTGTCGTGGAACATCGCGGGCGCGGTGTGCGATGCGCGGCAGGCCAAGCGCCTCTTCGCGATTTTCGTCAGCGCCGGCATCCTGGGCAGCGTCATCGGCAACTTCGTCACTGGGCCGCTGGCGCAGATCCTCGGCACGCCAAACCTGCTCGTCCTTTACGCGGCGGTGCTGTTCGTGTGCGCGTGGTTCGCCCGATCGATCATTCGGCGCTTCTTCAAGCCGATTGCGAAGCGCGGCGAGACGACGAGCTTCATCGCTGAAATCCGCGCTGGATTTGACTACGTGCGCGCGTCGTCGTTGTTCAAACTCATGGCCGTCGGCTCAGTGCTCTTCTCCATCTTGTACTTCTCCATCTCGTTTCCATTCAGCACGGCGGTGTCGGCCAGCTTCTCCACAGAAGCCGAGGTAGCCGGTTTCCTCGGCGTGTTCTCCGGCATCGCTACGGCCATCACTTTTTTCGTATCGCTGTTCATCGCCAGCCGCTTGTACGCGCGTATCGGCGTCGTCAACGCCGTCCTGCTGTTGCCTCTTGCCTATCTCGCCGGCTTTGTGCTCTTCGCGATCAACTTCTCACTAATCAACGCCGCTATGGCGCGGCTGCTACAACTGATCGTCCTGGGCGGCATCGCGGGCACGGCCTACAGCACCTTCTTCAACGTCGCGCCCGCGGATAAACGCGGACAAGTGCGCTCGTTCGATTCGGGAGTGCCGGAACAGATTGGTGTAGCCTTGTCGGGGGTGCTGCTCATTCTGGGTCAACGCGTTCTCACGCCGACGCAAATCTTCATCATGGGCATGCTTGGCTCGATCGTCTGTGGGGTGCTCGTGTGGCGCTTGCGCCGCAGCTACGGCCAGGCCTTGCTCGCCGCATTGCGCGCGGGCCGCATCGATGTGTTTGCGGCCAACGAACGAGCCTTTGCCGGAGTTCAAGGTGATGCGAATGCGATTCGCACCGTCACGCAGGCGCTGCATGATCCCAAGCCGTCCACGCGCCGCATCGCGCTCGATCTTCTGGCGCGGCTGCAATGGCGTGCGGAAGCGTCGGCCATTGTGCCCGTGTTGCACGATCCCGATCGCGATGTACGCCTCGCCGCGATCCATGCGGTGGGTGATCTGCACGCGAGTGAAACGGCGAGCTCGATCGTGCCCCTGCTGCAAGATGACGATGCCGAGATACGCGCAGCCGCACTGCACGTCTTGCCCGACATGTTCCCGCCGATCACGCGGCCGCTGATCGAGACGATCGATCATCTGCTATCGGATACTGAGATCGACGTACAGTTGCAGGCAGCGATCGCCTTATTGAGGTTTAAGCAGCCCGATCGAGCCTGGCCCGCGCTCGATCGGTTGTTGCGCGATCCGCAGACTGCGACGCGCGCTCGAACCGTAGAGGCGCTGGGTAAATCGAGCGCTGCTTTCGATCCGGCCCCACTTGTGAAGGCACTACAAGATTCATCCGTCCTCGTCCGGCGTGCCGCCTGCCACGCTCTCGCTCACACCCGATCGGATTCAGCCATTCCGCCGCTGGTCGATCGGCTGAGCGATACCGATTCTGCGGTGCGCGCCGCCGCCGCGCAGGCGTTACAGCATTTCGGAAACACGGCCACACCATCCGTGCTGCACGTTTTGAACTCTGCCGAGTATTCAACTCAAGAGGCTGCGCTGGGGGCGTTGACGCCTGATCCAGCAGCCTTTGCACCGCTGCACGCTTTCGTCCAGCGCGAGATTGAGCAGCTGCGTTGGCTACGCCGGATCGATCTGAGCATTCCCGAACGAGGCCCCATCACGCACTTCCTGCGTCTCCTGCTCACCGATCGGGCTATGGCCTGTGAACAAAGACTGATCGCCGCCCTGGGGTTGTTGGGCGATCGCAGCGTCATGCAGCAAGTGGGCCGGGGTTTGCGCTTGCAGTCGCCGGACTCGCGCGCCGCAGCCATCGAGGCGCTGGACACGTTAGGTGACCAGCAGCTGGTCAAGCAGATCATTCCGCTGCTGGAAGATGCTCAATCGAGCGAGCGGCTTCCGATCGCGACGGCGCTACAGCGGTGTTTTGCATCAAAGGATGTGTGGCTGTGTGCTGTGGCCGTGCGCACCATCCCCGAGATAAATGTGACCGAATTGATTCCTCAACTGCGCACTTTGAGTGCTGAAGCGGATGGTCTAGTCAGCGTCGCGGCGCGCGATGCGCTGCATCAGCTGGATGAGGTGAACGCTATGGAAACTTTGCAGACGATGTCGGTGATGGAGCGAGTGCTGTTGCTGCATGACGTGCCTTTGTTCGCGGCCTTGTCGCCCGACGATCTCACCCAGATCGCGGACATTGCCCGCGAACAATGGTATGGCGACGGATCGCTCATCTGCCGCGAAGGCGAGCCGGGACGGGAAATGTACGTGCTGGCGCAAGGGCAAGTGCGCGTGACCAAGCGGACGCCTGACGGCGAGAAATTCCTGGCGACGCGTTACGTTGGCGACTTCCTGGGCGAGATGTCCATTGTGCTGGCGACGCCGCGTACTTCGAGCGTGTATGCCGAAGGCGAAGTCCGCACGTTGGTCATCAGCGATGAAGCGTTTACCGCTATCTTGCACGATCGCCCCGGCGTGGCGCTGGCGACGCTGCGCGGCGTGATGCAGCGTCTGCGCGAAAAAGAATAGCTGTTTGTGCCGAACATGAGGAGCAGCCGCAATACCCCGTAGTATTTCCGAATGGTAGCACGGTCTGTCCATCGATGCGCTATCGTTCCGCTAAAGGTGATAGAATTCATTAGAGCTCAACATCGCTACCAACATCGGTGATTTCACTCATCACTTATCACGCATTACGTGTACCATGCCCATCAAAAACAACGTCACCCGCCTGCTCGATGCCCGCAAGATCGTCTACACCACTGCCGAATATGACGGCTCGACGTTTCACTCTGCCGAAGAAGTGGCGCAGCTGATTGGCGTGCCGGCCGATCAGGTGTACAAGACCATCGTGGCGCTGCGCGAGGAAAAAGGGAAGAAGCCGTTGCTGGTGATGGTGGCGGGCAATCGCGAGATCGATTTGAAGAAACTCGCCGCATCGGTAGGCGAGAAGAAATTGCACATTGCCAAACATGACGAAGCCGAGCAGTTGACCGGCCTGCAAGTGGGCGGCATCAGCGCCCTCGCTCTGCTCGCGAAGCCGTTCGAAGTCTGTCTCGATCGATCAGCGTTGGATTTCGAGCACATTCACATCAGCGGCGGGCAGCGTGGGCTGGATGTGCAGATCGGCGTGAAGGATTTGATGGCGTTGACCAAAGCCAAGGCGGTTGAAGCAACGTAGCTTATTCACCGCCGAAGCCGCCGAGGACGCGGAGGTTTGTTAAGGTACTCTGCGTTCTCCGCATCCTCGGCGGTAAAGATTCACGAGGGAACTTTGCCGGAAGAAACGTATATCGAAGCGAACGGCCTACGCTTCCATGCACTTGATTGGGGCGGACACGCCCTGTCCGACTCCCCACCGGGGAGTCGGGGACGCCCCTGGGGCGGCGAATGGCTGATCTTGCTGCACGGTCTCGCCTCGCAGGCGCACATCTGGGATTTGGTCGCGCCGCTGTTGATTGACTCATTCCGCGTCATTGCGATCGATCAACGCGGGCACGGCCTGAGCGACAAGCCGAATAGCAGTTACGATTGGGCTACCATCACAGCCGACCTCGATGCGATCTTGAACGCACTGAACGCTTCGCGCGATCGGGTGATGTTGGCCGGTCATTCGTGGGGCGGCAACGTCGCCGTGCAGTATGCCGTCGATCACCCCGATCGCGTCAGCGGATTGATCCTGATCGATGGCGGCTTCCTGCAGATCGGCGATCGCCTCGACTGGCCCACCGTGGAGAAATTCTTGGAGCCGCCGGATTTAATCGGCACGCCGGTGGACGAGTTTCGCGCGGGCGTGAAAATGTGGATGGGCAGCGCGTGGTCGCCCGAAGCCGAAGCCATCACGCTGCAAAACTTTGAAGTCCGCGACGATGGCACCATCGCGCCGAGGATGCGCAAAGCCAACCACATGCAAGTGGTGCGCGCGTTGTGGGAACATCGGCCTTCCGAATTGTGGGCGCGGGTGCAGTGCCCCGTGTTGATGATCCCCGCCGTCGGGCCGGAGCCGCACGACGAACGCACACGCGATATGCTGGAAAATAAGCGCCGCAACATCGCAACGGCCGAGGAGTGCTTGAAGCAGTCACGCACACTGTGGATGATGGACACGATTCACGATGTGCCGCTGCAGAGACCAGCGAAGTTGGCCAAGGCAATCAAGACCTCATTTGCATAACCGTCGGCTGGCTTTTAGTCCGATTATGATCTTTGAGAAGTTATTCCGGGTATGTGTCATTCTGAGGCGCGTCCTGAGCGGAGCGGCATTTTTTCGCCGCGCAGTCGAAGGATGCGCCAAAGAATCTCCGGCACTGATTGGCTACGTGTTCGGTCGTGCAAGAGATGCTTCGCTTCGCTCAGCATGACAGTATCCAGATTATCCCGCCGCTACCCCGCAGTCTCACATGGTTGAAGCAGTAGTGTATCTGGCATCAATCCCAAATCAGCGCGAGCTCTGGCGCAGCCTGAATCTTTGAGATACAGTTCACGGTATAAGGCTGTGCTGTACTGATGACAACCACATCTTGGAGATCTCATGAACGAAAAAGCCCGTCGCAACTTAGCCCTGTCGGCCCTGCCCGTCAGCGATCACAATTTCCGCACGGTCGAGGCCTTCAAGCAGGCGCTGGCCGATAATTTGTATTACACACGCGGCCAGGCCGCACCCACCGCCAGCCCGCAAGATGTGTACGCCGCGCTAGCCTTCACCGTGCGCGATTATCTGGTCGATCGCTGGCAGCGCACCGTGGCTACCTACGTCGAACACACGCCCAAGTTTGTGTATTACCTGTCGGCCGAGTATTTGCTGGGGCGGCAGATCACGCAGAACTTGCTGTACACCGACACGATCGATCTAGCGCGACAGGCGCTGGCCGAGCTCGGTTTCGATCTCGATCAGATCGTCGAGCTGGAACCAGAACCCGCGTTGGGCAACGGCGGCCTGGGCCGATTGGCCGCGTGTTATCTGGACTCGCTGGCGACGCTCGATATTCCCTGCGTGGCCTACGGCATTCACTACGAGTTCGGCATCTTCAAGCAATCGAT
>Ga0209254_10000373_pt1 | contig 35311 bp, 35 predicted proteins | sample FrelakmetDIP11DI_FD_187148 | JGI IMG/M metagenome (GOLD analysis project Ga0209254, IMG submission 187148) | Freshwater lake sediment microbial communities from the University of Notre Dame, USA, for methane emissions studies - DIP11 DI (SPAdes)... | ecosystem: Environmental > Aquatic >... | reverse complement strand
AGCTTGGCCTGAGTTTGCTTGAACACCTGCTGAATGAGCATTTGCCTATCCCGGTAGCGTTTCAGATGCCTGTCCGCTCAGAAAGTGTCCGGTAGTGAATGGATAGTACCCCCGGGGGAATACGAACAACAGGACCGCACAGCGTTGTGCCGATCAAGCTATGATGATAGTGAAGCCAATACTTGCTCACATAGCCTGGACGCTATCCAGATATCCGGGCGGGCTGCGATTTCCCGAATTAGCAGCTCCACTTGATCAAGGGAAAGCAAGTCCTTGCGACAAGCCCGCGCGAGGATGCCCAATGTGCCGCACAGCCGCAGCTCTAGTCGACGGGCCTCCGCCCGGGCGACCTCGTCGTCCAGCAGCAGCAGAGGATCTGCTAACGATTGCGCCAGGGCCAACAGCTCAGTCTCGCCTGGATCGAGAACAACAGGCGGCACATAGGCGGACAGCAGCGCTTCAGGTACATCGACGATGGGCCACTGCTGGCGCTGCCAGAACAGCCGCACGGTGAGAGCATCGGGCGCGCCGCGGACGAGTCCTTGCGTCACGACCTCATCGTACACAGCACGAGAGATCTGGACTTGACCGAACAGGCCAGCGAGGAGGTCCAGCCGGTTCAGTTTGCCCAGGGCCATCAAAGGACCGGCATTACACAATACGACGGACATGGCCTCTAGTCCAGTTCTTCGGCCAGGGTCTCGGCGCTGAAAGGAGGTTCCATGCCTCGGGCATACGCATGACGAGCGAATTCGGAACGCGACACACCCGCTTGGCGTGCAGCCGCGCCGAAGGAGATCCCACCCCTGGCATATCGATCCAGAGCCCGTTCGATCTTGAATTCGCGCAGCCCACGCTCGAGCAAGTCAATCAAAAGACCCTCTCCGACCGAATCCAACTCCCGGGCCAGCGAGTCCGGCACCGCCAAGGTTACTGATTCTGTGGACATCACATACCTCCATCCATGGACACCATCACCGCTGGCAAGATTGTACCACAGATGCCGCCCAGGCACAAAGGCAGGACAATCCCTGCCGGGCATAGTGAGGAAGGGCAAGACGATAGAAGACGACCTGCCAGCCTGAAGCTCAGGCTGGCAGGTCGTTCTTGGATACCCCCGGGGCGACTCGAACACCCGCACGCGGCTCCGGAGGCCGCTGCTCTATCCACTGAGCTACGTGGGCACACTGAAGAGTATCTTGCATGGGACAGCTCAGGGCGGCAAGAATCCCAATCGAGCGTGAAGAAGGTCGGACGGTGTAGAGCAAGCAAGAAGGGGATGATCTCCTCGTCCGTCATCCCCTTCTGCCCCGCATCGTACCCAATGTGTCGAACTGGTATCCTCCAACTGCGCAGGAGCTGCCGCTGGATTACCGAGACGTTCTTATCCAAGAGGCTCATGCCGGGCTACGCTCTAGCGCGTGCTCGGTTGCGTGCTCTACGAACGACTTGCTGGCCAACTGAACGGCCTCAGCAATCGCCTCTTTCGTGATGCTGCCGCCCCATTCCTCCACGATCGTCTCCCACGCCATTCCGTTGGCGACCATCTCCAGCACTTGCCAGACCATGGCGCGTGCCACGAAAGGTCGGCTTTCCGTGGCAGATGTCAGGATCGGCAACGATGTATCGGCCGAGAAGCTGAGCACTAGTCCCCTTCATTGTGTGCTAACCTCCTTCATTCCTGACAGGCATCTGGATTATACACCAGACGCCGGGACTGTCCAACCAGCGACACGATCTCTGGATCGGCTCTGTCCGTCCTTTCAGTGGTGGTTCTCCTCGTCCACTGGCGTCCCTGCATCTACCTGCGGTCGGGCGAGAGAGCGGAGGGCTAGTTCTTGGGGACTCACCAGTCGTTCAGCCAGCGCACCTGGCCGGTCCATCCTTCGACCTGCGTCTCCGACAGCAGCCGGTCCAGGGCCGCGATCAGGTCGGGCAAGCTCCAACCGGCCTGCGCCGCCAGCACGATGCCGCCGTAATGGGGATAGCGGCGCGCCAGTATGGTCAGGTCGCGGACATTGAAGGTAAACAGGCACCGCCCCTGAGCTGTGGACGCCAGCAGCTGCTCTTCGTCACCTGTGCCGCATGTTCTTGGCGGCCCTTGCCCTTTCGCCTTCGTTGCCCTCTCACCCCAAAAACAAAAAAAACAGCGCGGGCCAGTTTCCTGGTCCGCGCTGCCATGTACAGCTTCAGTGGCGTTCTACCAACGCCGGGGGCCGCCTCTGTTCTGCTGGCGGTCGCGATCAACCTGCGGCTTGGCCTTGTCGACGCGGATCTCCCGCTCGTCCACCATCTTGCCGTTCAGCGCGGTGATGGCCGCCGTTGCCGCTTGCTCTGTCGCCATCTCAACGAATCCAAAGCCCTTCGACCGGCCGCTGTCGCGGTCGGTGATCACGGTGGATGATGTGACCTCGCCAAACTCGGCGAACATCGTCCGCAGCGAATCCTCGGTCGTCTTGTAGCTCAAGTTGCCGACATATAGTTTTGTAGCCATGGTTTCTCCTCCTACCTCAGCACGACCACATCGGTCGCTTGCAGGCCCTTCTTGCCCTGCGCCACTTCGAACTCTACGCTTTGTCCCTCTTCCAGGTTCTTAAAGCCTTCCCCCCGGATTGCGGTGTAATGGACAAAGACATCCTCGCCCCCCTCCCGCGCGATGAAGCCAAAGCCCTTGGCTCCATTGAACCACTTGACGGTTCCTGTCACTCTGTCTGCCACTTTTCTACCTTTCTTGCATTTCCTGCATTTCTCGTTAGGAGGAAGCTCCAACCGGCTGCTATAACAAAGAGCACCCAGACTCGTAAGCCTGGGTGCTCATCTTTCGATAACCGAGCCAGATTCTTACTTCATCCTACAGCCACACTCTACCACGTTCCCCTATTACTGTCAAATTCCCCCCTGCCCGTTGCAAAAGATCATTCCCATGGCACCTGCGGCGACCGGTAAAAATCCACCCCCATCACCGTCCACCGCGCCCCGTGCGCCCCCAGCCGCACCTTGTACTCCTCCCAGCTCCTCCCTTCCGCCGGCGACCAGCCGATCTCGGCGTGGCCGGCCAGCCGGGGAAAGGTCATATACTCGATATCGTCCATCGTTTCGATCGTCTCGGTCCACAACAGCGCTTCCACCCCCAGCACATCCTCTTCCCCTACCCCTTCCACCTGCGTCGCCGGGTCCCAGGTGTACGCATCCTGCACCTCCACGTACCCGGCCCAGTTCAGCCCCAGTGGGGTCGATTCGTCGTACTTCATGTCCAGGTAGGTCCTGGTCGCCGGCGACAGGATCACCTTTGCCCCCTGTCCCACCGCCTTTTTCACCGTATCGCTGGCCCAGTGCTGGGCGATAGACGTGGGCAGCAGGCCGGCCCGGCCGATCTCTTCGTACCCCACCGTCTGTTTCCCATGCGACCGGACGATCGCCTGCACCCGCTCGATGAAATCGACATAATCCTCGTCAATGGTGGTCATCGCCTCGTCGCCGCCGATGTGGAAATAGGCGCCCGGCGTCAGCGCGGCAATCTCCCGGACCACGTCGTCCACGAAAGCAAACGCGATCTCCTTCCCGATGCACAGCGAGCTAAAGCCCACCTCCGTGCCGGTGTACAGCGCCGGGGCTACGCCGTCGCAGTTCAGCTCCCCATACGACGCCAGCGCCGCGTTGGTGTGCCCCGGCATGTCGATCTCGGGCACCACTACGATATACCGGCTGGCCGCATAGCCCACGATCTCGGCATACTCTTCCTGTGAGTAATAGCCCCCCGGCCCGCCGCCCACCTCCATGCTGCCGCCATAGGCCGCCAGGTCGGGCCACGACCCGATCGCGATCCGCCACCCCTGGTCGTCGCTCAGGTGGATGTGCAGCCGGTTCAGCTTGTACAGCGCCATCAGGTCGATCAGCCGCTTCATCTCCTCCACCCCGAGAAAGTGCCGGGCCACGTCCAGCATCATCCCCCGCCAGCCAAAGCGCGGCTTGTCCCAGATCCTCCCCGTCGCCATCTGCCACGGACCGGCCTGCACGGTTGGCCCCTCTATCGCCGCCGGCAGCATCTGCCGGATCGTCTGCACCCCCCGGAACAGCCCGGCCGGCTGCGGCGCCGCCAGCCTTACCATCTCCGGCGTGACCGTCAGCTCGTACCCCTCCTCCCCCAGCTCCGGGTCCGCCCCCACCGTCGTCAGGTACAGATCTCCTCCTCCCTCCCCGCCAGGTGTAGGGGCGACCCCGTGTGGTCGCCCGCTCTGGAGCCCGCCAGGCGCGCCCTCCACCACCCTCAGCCCCAAGCCGGTCGCCGGGTTCAGCCTGCCGGCCAGGTACTCCCCAATCCGCACCATCTCTTCCGTCGCTGGCTCGACATAAATACCTGCCCCCGCCGCCAAAGTAAAGGTACCCCCGTCCTCCGTCGCCGACACCGGCTTCGGGATCAGATTCTCCATCGTCGGCATCTCCCCCACCTCCTCAGTCATCTCCACCCCCCTCGTCGGCGAGCCCACCGGCCCCGCCGTCCCACACGTCACGATAACCAGCGCGCACAACGCCAGCGCCAGCTCCCGCAGCCGGCCTTTACGTCGCCGGAGCGCATCCCCACCCTCCGCCACGGCGTTGGCTTTGGGATCACATTCTCCATCCTCGCCACCTCCCATCGACAGGCAGCATCCCCTTTGTCGCCTTTGTGTGCTGCTTCGAAAACAGCGATCTGCTTGTAGTAGCGACTTCAGTCGCTCCTTGTCGGCCATTTTCATGCTTTGTCGTGTCTAGACAGACATGGCAACTTTGTGGTCAAGAGCCGCTCTGAAAGTCGCCACCCGCCACTGCTGGCGCGATCTCGGCTGCCACCTGGCGGAACCATTCCTGCGCCTCGGCCTGCTTGGCCCGCAGATCGGCCAGACTGGCCGGCAGGAACAGCGGCTCCAGCCTGACCATCGCCTCTGGGGGCAGCTCGTAATACACATAGCGGGTGCTAAATCCGTGACGCGCCGGCCGGTAGCGCATATTCAGCACGCTGACCAGAGGGCGGAGGGTATAGGCGTGATAGTAGCCCACCGCCTCCACCAAGTTGGCCCGGTTCAGCTCTTTCAACACCATCACCTGGAAAATCTCAAAGCGGATCTGCATGTTGGCCAGCCACTCGCCCAAGTGGGACGCCTGCCAGGCCGCCAGGTCGAAATGGGGCAGCTCCGACACGCCCGACTTGTCAAAGTAAAAGACGGGCGGGCCGTGGATCTCCGGTTCTAGAAATTTGGATGTTGCCCCGTGGCGCATCACCGCCACGTCGACGAGCAGATAAGGGCTGGCGTTGCGCAGCCGGTAGAAGGCCTGGATATAGTTGCCCGCCGGGTCGTCGGGCATGCGAAACTTTAGATCGATGCCTGACACCGACTCGAGCGCGCGATCGACCTCGGCCAGCGCCTCCTCCACCCGCTCGTCGTCCGCGTCCACCTGCACGTCGATGTCAGACCAGGCATCCAAGCGGCCCCAAGACACCGCGCCGCCCTCCCACATGGCGTGCGTATAGGGCAGCGGTTCCAGCCCTGCGCAGAGCGCTGCCAACACCTGCTCGCGTGTTACGGCATACTGCTCCATCTCTTCCTCCCCACAAACGGGATCGACCCCATCACCCCTTGCCGACGCCGGCACACGCAGATCTCCGCAGACAAGAATAGGTCAGCGTTCATCTGCGTCCTATTGCTCACCCCGCCTCTCATCCGGCAGTATATACCAATGCCTTCCTCCGGTCAAGTGGCCGACCGCACAGCCTTGACGATGTAGGAACCAGACAGACGCACATCTCCGCAGGCAAAAACAGGTCCGCGTTCATCAGCTTCAATCTGCAAGTGCCGCATGCCTCTGGCGGCCGTCCCATCGTTTCTTGCCACCGCCCCCGCGCCGTGCTACAATGGGCCCGAAATCTTGGAGGTCATACCACATGGCTAAACCTGCAATCTCGTTGAGTGGGGTCTTTCCACCCATCACCACACCCTTCGATACCGGCGGCGACGTCGCCTACGAGGCCCTGGCTGCCAACCTGGCCCGCTGGAGCGCCTGCGACCTGGCCGGCTATGTCGTTCTGGGCTCCAACGGCGAGGCCAGCTACCTGACCGGCGACGAAAAGGCGCGCATCCTCGAGGTCTGCCGCCAGGCCATCCCGCCCGGCAAGCTGTTGATCGCCGGCACCGGCTGCGAGTCCACCAGCGCCACCATCGCCCTCACCAGGCTTGCCGCCCAGGCCGGCGCCGATGCCGCCCTGGTCGTCACCCCCCACTACTACGGCCCCAGGATGACGCCCGACGCCCTGGTTCGCCACTACCATCAGGTGGCCGACGCCTCGCCGATCCCGATTATCCTCTACAATGTGCCCAAGGCCACCCACCTCGACATGGAAGCGGCCACCATCGCCCGCGGCGCCCAACACCCCAACGTCCTCGGCGTCAAAGAGTCGAGCGGCAACGTCGTCAAGCTGGCCGACATCGTCCGGTTGTGCGGCCCCGATTTCCAGGTCCTGGCCGGCACCGCCGGTTTTTTCTTCCCATCGCTGGCCGTGGGCGCCGTCGGCGGCGTGCTGGCCCTGGCCAACATCGCCCCCCAGCAGTGCATCGACCTCCACCGCCTGCATCAGGCCGGCCGCTGGGCCGAGGCCGCCGACCTCCAGCGGCGCGTGATCCCGGTCAACGCCGCCGTCACCGCCCGCTATGACATCGCCGGCCTCAAGGCTGCCCTCGACATGCTCGGCTACTATGGCGGCCCCGTCCGCTCCCCCCTCCTCGACCTCACCGACGCCGAGCGTGAGGCCCTGCGGACCATCCTGGTTGACGCCCAGATCCTGCTCCCTTCTCCCTCTTAGGGAGAAGGGTTGGGGATGACCGCTGTTGAGTGACGCAGATCCCCGTCAGGGGACAGCCCGAAGGGCAGCAGGGTGAGACTACCCCAAGGAGGACTTTTATGAAAGACCGCACTCTTCTAATGATCCCCGGCCCGGTCGAATTCGAGCCGGCCGTCCTGGCCGCCCTCGGCGCCCCGACCACCAGCCACCTCGATCCCGGCTTTATCGACGCTTTTGGCCAGGCGTTGCAGCGCATGCGCGCGGTGTTCCTCTGCCCCGACGGCCAGCCCTTCGTCCTGGCCGGCACCGGCACCCTGGCCATGGACCTGGCCGGAGCCAACCTGGTCGAGCCGGGCGACAAGGCTCTGGTGGTGAACACCGGCTACTTTGGCGACCGCTTTGGCGCTCTGCTCGAGCGTTACGGCGCCCAGGTGACCCACGTCCGGGCGCCGGTCGGCGGCCGGCCTGCCCTCGGCGAGGTTGAATCCGCCCTGAAGCAGGATCAGTTCAAGCTGATGACCGTCACGCACGTCGACACCTCCACCGGTGTCATCACCGACGTGCGCGGCCTGGCGCTCCTGGCCGAGCGCTATGGCGTGCTGAGCATTGTCGACGGCGTCTGCTCGGTGGCCGGTGAAGAGCTGCGGGCCTCCGAGTGGGACGTCGACGTGGTCCTGACCGCGTCGCAAAAGGCGGTCGGCGTGCCGCCCGGGCTGGCCTTGCTGGTGGCCGGTCCGCAGGCCATCGACGCCTTTCGCCGGCGCAAAACCCCCGTCGCCAACTATTACGCCGACTGGAGCAACTGGCTGCCGATCATGGAGGCCTACGAGGCGCGCAAGCCGAGCTACTTTGGCACCCCGGCCGTCAACCTGATCTGGGCCCTCAACGTCAGCCTGGGCCAGATCCTGGCCGAGGGCATGGACGCCCGTTTTGAGCGCCACCGGGCGCTGAGCCGCGCCTGCAAGCAGGCGATCTCTGCCCTCGGCCTGGCCCAGGTGCCCCTGCGGCCCGAGTTTGCCGCCAACACCATGACTGCCCCCCTCTACCCCGACGACATCCAGGGCACCGAGCTGCTGGCCCGTATCAAGGAGGCGGGCGCCGTTCTGGCCGGCGGCCTGCACCCGGCCATCCGCACCAAGTATTTTCGCATCGGCCACATGGGCGCCGCCAACCAGGGCGATCTGCTGGCCACCGTCGGCGCTCTGGAGGCCGGCCTGTCCCGCTGCGGCTACCAGTTCCAGCCCGGCGCCGGCCTCTCCGCCGCCGCCGCCGCCTTTGCCGAGAGTTAAACTGCTGGTTTTGTCATTCTGACATGCAGGGCCGCCTGTGCCGCATGCTTCATGTGCCGCACGTCTCTGGCGGCCTGGCGGCCTCTCGGCTGCGCAGCGAAGAATCTCTTTCTCGGCTGACTTGGCCACAAAAAGCGCGAAAGGACGCGGAAGCCCTTTCGCGCTTTTCGCGTTTTTTCGGGTATTTCGTGATCCAAAATTGACAATCCTCCCATTATGCGCTATACTCCCCCCATCTTAATGAAAAAGATTTTCAACTGTGCAGACCACAGATAGCATCCTTGACCAACTGAGCCAGGCCGGCTACCGCATCACCCAGCCCCGCCGCGCGGTGATCGGCGCTCTGCTCGAAGACGAGGGCCACCACAGCCCGGCCGAGGTCCACGAGCGGGCTCAAACCCGCTGCCCGACCGTCGGCCTGGTGACCGTCTATCGCACCCTGGAGCTGCTGGCCGACCTGGGCCTTGTCCGGCGCATCCACACCGACGATGGGTGTCACGGTTACGCCAACGCCAGCCACGGCCACCATCACCACCTGGTCTGCCGCCAGTGCGGCGCCGCCGTCGAGTTCGAGGGCTGCGACCTGGCGGCCCTGTTCGAGCAGATCGGCCGCGCGACTGGCTATAGCGTCGACGAGCACCTGCTGGAGCTGGTCGGCCTCTGCCCGGCCTGCCAATGAGTGGCTCTGCCGCCGTGCGTTCGCCCGCAGGCATTATGGACACAGCCTGGCAAAGCGGCAGTCGCCGACATCAAGCGGAGCGGAGCGGGCTGAATCTGCAAAAGGTGGACATAATGAGGGTCATATCACTCGCCAGATCTACGTACGACATAGGGGATTGAGGTTCATGGATAGCAGAAGCTTCAGAACTGTGCTGACTGGTCTTGCCGTACTGCTCCTGATTGCGGTCGCTGCCTGCGGCGGGCCAGGTCCGGCACGACAAGCGACCGCATCGGGCCCGGCCTCGCTTGGCCCTGGGGAAAGGCTTCGGGTCGTCGCCACCACCAACCTGATCGGCGACGTGGTCAGCCGTGTCGCCGGCGACCAGGTCCAGCTCACCACCCTCATGGCCAAGGGCGCCGACCCCCACAGCTACGTGCCTACCCCGTCCGACACGGCGGCCGTCCACGATGCCCACCTGCTCTTTGCCAACGGCGCCGGCCTGGAAGTCTTCCTGGCCGAGATGCTGGCCAACGCCGGCGGCAGCGCCGTCCAGGTCAACCTGTCGGATGGACTGAGCCTGCGCCCGTTGAGCGACGGGCACGAGGGCGAAGGGGGTGAGGATCCCCACGTCTGGTTCGATGTGCAAAACGCCATCCAGTGGGTCACCACCATCGAGCAGTCTCTAACCGCCCTAGACCCTGCCAACGCCGCGACGTACCGCGCCAACGCCGAGGACTATCAACGCGAGCTGGAGGCGTTGGATGCCTGGATCGTCCAGGAGGTTGCCACCATCCCCAAGGCCAACCGCAAGCTGGTGATCAACCATCCCGTCCTGGGCTACTTTGCCGGCCGCTACGGGCTGCAGCAGATAGGCGCCGTCTATCCGTTGAACCCTTCCGCCGAACCGTCGGCCCGGGACCTGGCTGCATTGGAAAGGATGGTCCGCCAGTTTGGTGTGCCGGCGGTCTTTGCCGAGAACACCGTCAGCGCCAAGCTGGCCGAGCAGGTCTCCAGGGACACGGGCGTCAACCTCGTTCTCCTCTACACCGACTCGCTCGGCGGCCCCGGCACGGGCGCCGCGACCTACCTGGACCTGATGCGTTACGACGTGCAGGCGATTGTCGAAGCGTTGAGGTAAGGTCTATGGCTCCTATCTTGAAGGTAGATAGTTTGACGGTCAACTACAACGGCACCCCCGCCCTGGAAGAGGTGAGCTTTAGCGTCGAGGCCGGGGAACGGGTGGCCATCGTCGGCCCCAACGGCTCGGGCAAGAGCACCCTGTTCAAGGCTATGGTTGGCCTGCTCCGTCCTGTGGCCGGCAGCGTCGAGTCGAACGGCGCCAAGATCGGCTACGTCTCCCAACGCTCGGAGGTCGACTGGCGCTTCCCGGTCACCGTTCACGACGTGGTGATGATGGGCCGCATTGCCCAGATCGGCTGGCTGCGCTGGCAGCGTCCCATCGACCGCGAGGTCGTCCGGCGCTGCCTGGACCAGGTGGGGATGACCGCTTTTGCCGGGCGGCAGATCGGCGAGCTGTCGGGCGGGCAGCAGCAGCGGGTGTTCATCGCCCGGGCGCTGGCCCAGGACGCGTCGATCCTGTTGATGGACGAGCCGTTTGGCGGGGTTGACGTGCCATCGCAAGAGGCGATCCTCGAGATCCTGGATGGACTGCGCGAGCTGGGCGTGACGGTCCTCGTCTCGACCCACGACCTGAACCTGGCCGTCGAGCGGTTCGACCGGCTGGCGCTCCTCAACCGCCGGCTGATCGCCTACGGCCCTGCGCGCGGGACCATCACCCCAGCCTCGCTGGCCGCTGCCTATGGCGGCCAGGCGCTATGGCGCGGCGAGGACTATGCCCTGGTCATGGGGGATATTGACTGCTGCGGGGAGACGGGGGGCCGTCATGGGTAATCTGCTGGATCTTCTGGTCGAGCCGCTGCGTTATCCGTTCATGGTCCGTGGGCTGCTGGCCTCGTTGATGGTCGGCACCTTGTGCGCCGTGGTCGGCACCTACGTCGTGCTGCGCGGCATGGCCTTTTTCGGCGACGCCCTGGCCCACGCCATCCTGCCCGGCGTGGCCGTTGCCTACCTGCTGGCGGTCAACCTGTTCTGGGGGGCGCTGGTTATGGGCCTGATCACCGCCGTCGGCATCGGCTACCTGAGCCGGCGCAGCCAGGTCAAGGAGGACACGGCCATCGGCGTCATCTTTGCCGCCAGCTTCGCCCTGGGCGTGGCCCTCCTATCTACGGTGCGCAGCTACAGCGTCGATCTGACCCACATCCTGTTCGGCAACGTCCTGGGCGTGTCGAACACCGACCTGTTGCTGACTGCCGGGCTGGGATTGGTCGTCCTCGCCGCCGTGTTCCTGCTCTACAAGGAGCTGCTCGTAGTCTCTTTCGATCCGATTATGGCCGCCACGCTCCGCCTGCCGCTCGACGCCCTGAACTATCTGCTGCTGGTGCTGATCGCCCTGACCGTCGTCGTCTCTTTGCAGGCGGTAGGCGTGGCGCTGATGGTGGCCATGCTCGTCACGCCGGCGGCCACTGCCTATCTGCTGACACGCCGCCTGTGGCAAATGATGATCATCGGCGCGGCCATCGGCGCGGCCTCGGCCGTGGCTGGGCTGTACCTGTCATTCTACGTCAACGTCGCCTCAGGCGCTGCCGTCGTCCTGGTGGCGACCGGCTTTTTTGTGCTGGCCTTTCTGTTCGCCCCGGCCCGCGGCGTGGTATGGAGCTGGCGAAGGGGGCGAGTCTGAAAAAAAGGAGGAGAAAGGTGATAGAGACAGCGCACGGTACAAGTCGGGTCTGGCGATGCCATATGGCGGCTCACCTGCTGTTGGCGTTAGTCCATTGGTCACAAGTTGAGCATTTTGGCTGGTTGTCAAGTTCGCGATAGGTGTTGTCAAAATGGTCGTGCAAACCCATGTTCCGGCTCCCAATGCAGGCATTTCTGCGGTTAGGGCCTTCAGAAGAGACCTGCCGGCCGAGTTATGCGCAAGGAGTTCGTTCCCGGGCATCGATCTGGCAGCAGCAGTTGCTAGATCAATCGAGTACCGATTGACCAGGTGATTATCTGCGCTAATGGAGGTAACTGATACGAATAGAAACGCGCTGATACAAGCCTCCAAAAGTGAACACTCGATGCGACTCAATTTGACAAACCCGGCAAACCCTTAACTTGTGACCTATGGCGTTAGTCCTTTTCCTTGGCCTCGGTCTGGGACTGCTGATCCTGCATCAGGTACCCGTCCGGGCCGATGGCTGGGCCATCGAGTGCGTGGACTGCCCCAAGTGGTTCCAGGATATGACTGGCCGCAGTCTGGCGTTGGATGATAGCGGCCATCCGCATGTGGCCTACGGTGGCGATCACCTGTACTATGCCTGGCACGACGGCACTGCCTGGCACTATGAGTTGGCAGATGGGTCCGCCGGGGTGGGCAGATTCGCCTCGCTGGCCCTGGATGGCAGCGGTCAGCCGCACGTAAGCTATTACGACGACACCAATGACACGCTCAAGTACGCCTAGCGCGACGCAGGTGGCTGGCATGCGCAGATGGTGGACAATGCCGGCAACGTTGGAGCATATGCTTCGCTGGCTCTCGACGGCAGCGGCTATCCGCATGTGAGCTATGCCTTGGTCCACTCTTACTTTGACTGCGACGCGCTCAAGTACGCCTACCAGGACGCTGAGGGCTGGCATGTACAGACTGTGCGGAGTGTGGGGATGGTCGGCTGTCACACGTCGTTGGCCCTCGACGGCGATGGCTGGCCGCACATCAGTTACCAGGATCAAGAGTATGGCGGTCTAAAGTATGCTTACCAGGACGGCTCGGGCTGGCATTTCGAAGATGTGGATGGTGTGGGAGATTGCGGTCACGACACCTCGCTGGCCTTGGACACAGGCGGATACCCGCACATCAGTCACTATGATCTGGACAACGGCGAGTTGCGCTATCACTACAAGGACGCCGGCGGTTGGCACAGGGCGACCGTAGACACTGGAAACGTAGGCGCTAACAGCTCACTGGCGCTGGACACGGCCGGTCAGGCACACATCAGCTATTACGACCTGACCGGAGATGATCTACGGTACGCTCACCAGGAGGGGGCCAGTTGGTCCGTCGAAACGGTCGACAGTCAGGGCGACGTAGGCCAGTTCACTTCCCTGGCGCTGAGCTCGGCAGACGAGCCGTACATCGTCTATTACGACGAGGACAAAGACGACCTGAAGCATGCCCGCTACAGCCCTGGCTCAAGTTGGACCATCGGCACCATCGACGACGGGCAAGATGCAGGGCAGGGCTCGTCGCTGGCGGTGGATGCCGCCTGGCGACTGCATGCCAGTTACGTTGCCTCGGACCAGATCATGTCTGCCTTCCACGATGAGTCGGGCTGGCATGCTGAGATCGTGCCCGCTTCGGGCGCGGACACTTCCCTGGCTCTGGATATCGGCGCTCAGCCGCGCATCAGTTACTGGGACAATACTAACGGCGATCTCATGTACGCCTACCGAGACGCGGGTGGGTGGCACACCGAGACCGCCGACAGCGCCGGGGACGTCGGCTTGTGGAACTCCTTGGCCCTGGATGCGGACGGCTATCCGCATATCAGTTACCAGAATCGGGATAGCTCCGACCTGAAGTACGCCTACAAAGACGGAATAGGGTGGCACGCCGAGACGGTGGACACTGCCGGAGGGTGGTTCACCTCCCTCGCCCTGGACACGGCAGGCTATCCGCACATCAGCTACTATGACTGGAGCAGCGGCGTGCGGTACGCCTACCGCGACGCGGCCGGGTGGCACACCGAAGTAGTGGACAGCCAGGGTGTATACACCTCGCTGGCTCTGGATCAGAGCGGCCGGCCTCACATTAGCTACGGCCTCAACATCTTGAACTATGCCTACAAGGACCAGTCGGGCTGGCATTTGGAAGTCGTCGACGACTCGGCTTATTTGGGCGCCTACAATTCCCTGGCTCTCGATTCCGGCGACTATCCGCACATCAGCTACTATGATACGGACCATGAGGATCTACGGTACGCCTACAAGGATGGTTCAGGCTGGTATACGGCTACTGTGTACAGCCCAGGAGATGTGGGTTCCTATGCGTCGTTGGCCCTGGATGCAAACGGCTCCCAAATCACATTCTACGATGCCACGAACGCCGACTTGCTACATGCCTACTACCAACCCGGCTGTACCCCTTTGGTAGAGGTATCGATTATAGGGCCTGCCTACGCCCTGCCCGGCCGGCTGCGAACCTTCGCTGCCGCCCACACGCCGCTAGATGCGACCGAGCCCATCACTATTACCTGGGACAACGGAACGATTGGACCGACGGCTGTTTATTCTTGGACCACGCTTGGGGTGTACACGGTGAGCATGACGGCCACCAATCCATGTGCGGAGCTGACGGCAACACACCGCGTGGAGGTGGTCGACGTGCTGTGGCAAGTCTACCTGCCGTTAGTGGTGCGCAACACCGGCACGCGTTAGTGTGCCGGTGCCGCCGCGACAGTAGGGGCGGGTCATTGCATCTCTCCGATGACTCCCCCTGCTGCACATGTCGGTGCCAATTCAGAGGTGAGCGCTTGACTATGAGTTTTCTAACCCACCTGGAATGCGGTCGTTGTGGCCGGCAGTACGACGCCGACCGCCTGTGGAACCTGTGCCCTGAGTGCGGCAAGCCACTGCTGGCCCGCTACGACCTGTTGGCTGCAGCCCGCGCCCTGTCGCCAGCGGGCCTGGCCTGCCGTGAGCCGAACCTGTGGCGCTACCGCGAGCTGCTGCCGGTGCGCGACCCCGCCCACCGCCTGACCCTGGGCGAGGGCTGGACACCGCTGGTCCACGCGACGCGGCTGGGCGCCGAGGTTGGTCTGGATCGCCTGTACATCAAAGACGAGGGCCTGAACCCCACCGGTTCGTTCAAGGCGCGAGGCATGGCCGTGGCCGTATCGCGGGCCAGGGAGCTGGGGGTCACAGCGATATCGCTTCCCACGGCGGGAAACGCCGGCGGGGCGGCCAGCGCTTACGCTGCTCTGGGCGGGCTGGAAACGCACGTCTACATGCCGTCCGACGTCCCCCCGCTCTTTGTGGCCGAGTGCTGCGCCCTGGGTGCCGAGGTCACACTGGTCGACGGTCTGATCACCGACTGCGGCCGGCGCGCAGCCGAAGACGGGCGGCCCCGGGGCTGGTTCGACCTGTCAACCCTGAAAGAGCCCTACCGCCTGGAGGGAAAAAAGACGATGGGCTACGAGCTGGCCGAGCAGCTTGGCTGGCGGTTGCCCGATCTGGTCGTCTATCCCACCGGTGGCGGCACCGGGCTGGTCGGCATGTGGAAGGCGTTCGACGAGCTGGAGCAGTTGGGCTGGATCGGCCCCGCCCGGCCGCGGATGGTGACCGTCCAGGCTGAGGGCTGCGCGCCGATTGTCAAGGCTCTGCACGACGGTCACGAGTTCGCCGCGCCGTGGCCCAACGCCGCGACGGTGGCCGACGGGCTGCGGGTGCCGGCGGCTGTGGGTGATTTTCTGATCCTGCGCGCCCTGCGCGAAAGCGGCGGCACGGCGTTGGCCGTATCCGACGAGGAGATGATGGCCGCCGCCCGGCTCATAGGCCGCACCCAGGGCATCTTTGCCTGTCCGGAGGGCGCTGCGCCGCTGGCAGCCTTGCTGCACTTGCGCCAGCAGGGTTGGATCGGCGACCACGAGAGTGTAGTGTTGTTCAACACCGGCAGTGGGCTCAAGTACGCCCACCTGTGGCCGCCACAACTGGCGGGCCAATCGGCTTGCAGCACTAGGAAATAGGAACCTGTTTGCGCAGCCTGGGGATCTGCGGGTTCTCCGGCTCGATCCGTTGCGCCTGCTCCAGGTGCTCAGACGCCTTTTCCGGCTGGTTCAGGTTGATATAGGCTGAGGCCAGGGCCAGGCGATAGTCGGGATGGCCTGGGTTGAGGGCCACGGCTCTGGACCAATGGATCACTGCTCTGGCCCACATGCCCTGGTCAGCATACTTCCGCCCTCGGGCATAGAGCGCCGAATGGCTGTCCACGTCTGGATCCAACACAGCTGCCAGCCTGCGTTCTACCCAGGCGAATTCGTCATAGGCCGCAAAAGCAAGACTGGTCGCGGCCAAAAAGAGGACCAACGTCCCCGCCAGCCGCACGAGCTGCCAGGCCTCGGCTGTGATGGCGTTGTAGAAGAGAAAGATGAAACCGAGAAGGATCAGCCCGACCGTCAGCCAATAAACCAGGCGGATGCGTAAGTAGAGGCAGGCGGCGATAACCAGGCTGAGGATGAATGCTGCCCCGCCGATCAGCAGCACCGGGGTCGATGGTAGAGCCAGCGAATCGAGGGCCGGCGCTTTCAGGCCCAGCAGTTCGGCCAGCTTCCGAAGCGTGGCGGCCAATCCCGGCGAAGCGTCCACGATGGCGGGCAGGTCTGAGGTCAGGTAGTAGAAGAACAACCCCAACCAGATATAGTTGGCCAGCCCGAACCAGATTATCACCAGCCCAAGTGAGTAGACCGAGTGGCCCTTTGATTTGCGCTCCCTGACCGTAATGGTGCGGCTGCAAGCCGGGCATTGGCGGGCTTGCGGGGCAACCTGTGTGCGACAATAGGGGCAGGGCAGCGGCTCTACAGCAGCGTCTGACACCAGGCACTCCTCCGGCGTGGCAGGGATGAACTCAATCACAGGCTGGGCCGGTCCGGATGCCTGTGCCATCTGGGCGCGGAGGGCGGCCAATTCGGATTGGACGGCTGAGTGGCCGGGGTCCAACGCCAACACGTTCTCCAGGCAGATCTCACGCTCGTCGGGCGACTCGACGACTCGGCTGAGCCAATACCAGGCCTGCACGTTGCGCTCATCGGCCTGGACGACAGGCAGCAGGTATGCGCGTGCCTGGGCAGCCCGGCCTGCCCGGGCTGCGGCAATGCCCTCTTTCAGCGGGGTGTCGCGAGGTGCAGTGACGTCACCCATCGTAGTAGCGACCTGCTCATGGCTGATCCAAGGCCATCCGTGCCCAATGGTAGCCCTCTCGCAGCCAGGCTACATACTGCTGAAGGGTCTGCTGGCGCCAGGGGTCGGCGGTCAGGTTGTAGACGCGGAGGCGGCCCATGACCGTTTCGTTGAGGAATCCCGCCTCAGCGAGCGCTTCGAGCACCGGTTCGGTCTGGGTTACCTTGCGACCAATGCTTACTGCCAGGCCCTCTGCCGTGTCATACGTATATGGATTCTGCACCAGAAAGGTGACGAGATCGACAGCCGGCAGCTCAGAAACGAGCTGGGATATCGTATTCCACAACCCGTTCCCCTCGGCCCACGGGATGGTCTTTTCCTCGTCGACCCGCTCCGCTCGGTTCTGTGGCTTGGAGCCATCTTTTTCGACCTGCGTCATCTCGTCCTCTAGAAAGGAGGCGGTTTCGCCTCTGTACTGGTCACTTTACCAGCAAAGAGGTGGGGTTGTCAATAGTACCTGTGTCCCAACCGGCTATCGCTTTGCCTTTCCTCCTGTGCTATGCTGGTTCGCGATCGCAGCTATTGCGCTACGATTACCAGATCAGGTGCTGGATGGGGTCGCGATGGTCAGCCCATAGCCCAGCCCCGGCACCGTCTCGATGTAGGCCGGGTGCATTGTCTCGGTGTCTTCGTCGGCCAGGCCGGCGCTCTGCGCCATCTTGCTGCGCAGGCGGCGGACCAACTGGCGGAGCATGTCGCGGTCGCCGCCCTCGGCGCCCCATACATGGTCGATGATCGCCTCGGCGGTCAGCACCTGCCCGGCGTTCAGCATAAAATAGTCCAGCAGCCGGGTCTCTAGCGGAGTTAGAGACACCACGTTGCCCTGGCCGATGCGCATCTCCCGGCGGTTGGAATCCAAGACCAGATCACCAACCTGGCCGCGATGTGCAGCAGGCAAGGTCCGGCCTGCCCGGCGCAGCACTGCCTGAGCGCGCGCCACCAGTTGGCGAGGGCTGAACGGTTTTGTGACATAGTCATCGGCGCCCATTCCCAATCCGTGAACTACGTCGTCCTCCTCGCCACGCACTGTCAGCAACAGAATGGGTGTGTCGGCCTGTTCGCGGATGCGTTGGCACACGGCAAATCCGTCGAGACGAGGCAGGTTGACGTCAAGTACGACCAGATCCGGCAATTCTTCGTTCCAGCGCTGCAGCGCAGCTTCGCCGTCGTAGGCCTGTACTATCTGGAACCCTTCACGCCGCAGGGTAAAGGCGATCACGTCGGCCAGTGCCCGGTCGTCGTCTACAATCAAGACTTTCATCGCTCGTTTCTAGTTCCCCTCCCAGTCTGCTGGCGCTTCGGGGACGGCGTCGGCCCGGTCTCTGTGTCTGTTCTGTGGAGGACAGGCGTGTCGCCCAAGGTAGAGGGGGCCGCTGCCGGCAGGGTGAACCAGAAAACGACACCGCCGCCCCGACGATCCTCAATGCCAACCTGGCCGCCATGGGCCTCGACGACCGCCTTGACGACCGACAAGCCCAGGCCGGCGCCAGCCTTGGCGGGGTCGTGGCCTGTCCTTGGGTGGGCAAAGCGGCGAAAGAGAACGTTTCTTTCCTCGGCTGGGATGCCTTGTCCCTGATCGGCGACGGCAACCCGGACTCGATCTCCTTGCACATTCACAAGGATCCCGATCTCGGCGTTGTCCGGGTTGTGCTTGGCCGCATTGGACAGCAGATTGACCAGGACCTGCGCTACGCGGCGTGGATCGGCTTGTACGGTGGGCATGACCGCCGGCAGATCGATCACCAACTGCTGGCCATGCTTGTCAACCAACGGCTGCACCATACGGATGGCTTCGGCGATGATCTCACCCAGGCTGGACGGGCGGGGGTAGACCCGGAAGTGGCCTGTTTCGATGCTGGCGCTTTCCAGCAGGTTGTCCACCAGCGTTTGAAGGCCCAAGATTCCCGCGTGCAGTGAGGCCAGCAGTTCGTGCAGTTCGGCGTTCATCCCTGTTGGTTCTGCTGCGATCCCCCGATCAGCGATCGGTTCCGTGTGATCGGCGTGGACCGCCATCAGATCGGGGACCTGATCCAACAGCAACTCGACCGAGGCCGCCACGGCTGATAGGGGGGTCCGAAACTCGTGAGCGACGTTTGCCAAAAAGTCGCCCAAGACGCGATGGATTGCCTCCTCTTCGCTGACGTCGCGAAAGACCAATGCCACCCGGGCATTGCTCCCTTCCGGGGGCAACAACCGCGCGCCGGTGACTGCAAGCATGGCCTGGCGTCCGTCGCGCAGCTCCACGGCGATCCTGCGGCTGCCGCCCGGCGCCGGGATCAGTTGGGTGAATGGCTCGTTCGTTCCGACCGGCCGGAATACCTGGTCGCACGGGTGCCCCAGAACCTGTTCGCGCTGCCAACCGGTAGTGCGCTCTGCGCCCTGGCTGAAAAAGGTAATACGCCCCTGTCGATCCAGGGTGACGATACCCTCCACGATCGACTCGAGCAGGTGATCGGTCCACGCTTTTTCCTGGCGTAGCTTGACCAGTGCCTGCTGCAGGTCGGCTCGGGCGCTCTCCAAAGCCTGAGCGACCGATACCGCTTCGCCTGCACTGGCGTCGCGATTCAGAGAGCGATCCATTTCGTCTTCTTGCCGGCCATTCACGTCTGTGTTTCCCATCTCCACTGAGTGCAGGATGCGGGCGCCTTGTCGGTCTAGTATACATCAAAACCCCGAGCTGTCCAAGTTGGCCTTTTGTCTACTAGACAAAAGCGCCGAAATGTGATACAGTCGAGATAGATCAGTTCCCCGGCCGGGTGGTTATTAGCTCGCCGGATAAGGGCCGGCGGCTGAAGACAAGGGAAAGCGAACAGATGCTCAAATTCATGCGTGTCGCCGTCCTCATCGTGGCGTTACTCATCGTCGCCTTTGGGTTGGTGGTGGGTAGTCTGGGAATTGCGTTGAGTCTCCTGAATCCCAATGCCGACGGGCTGCTTGGGATCACCGGCAGTGTTGCTCTGCTGGTTCTGACTGTGGGGCTCGGCTTGGCCCTCGCCTGGCAGGCCTGGCAAGCTGTTAGAGGACGCGAGTCCAAGCCATTCCGGCCGAGGCGGGTCTGGCCTCTGGTGATGGTCTTTCTGCTCGCCATCGGCCTCGGCCAGGCCATCTTGACCCTCGACCTGCTACCGGCGCTTACCTTCCCTCCTTTGCATGTGGTGGCCGCGATAATGCCCTCTGTGATCGTCCTGGGTCTGGCCGGCCGGAGCCTGACCGGGCTCACCCGCCGGCGTGACATGGTGCTCCAGACCAGCAGCGGCGCCTTTCTGGCTACGGTCATCTCTTTCGTCCTGGAGATGGTCGCCGGGCTAATCTTGATGGCCGCCGCCGCTGCCGTCGTGGCCATCCAGCCGGGGGGGCAGGAGCTGCTGGAATCGCTATTAGACCAGCTCAGAAGTCCCGTGGGATTAGGAGATCCGTCCTCTTTATCATCCCTGGCCCAATCGCCAATTGTCATCGGCCTGGTGTTGTTGATCCTGGCGGTTATGGTGCCGCTGATTGAAGAAGCGACCAAGACGCTCGGCATTGGGTTGGTGGCCTACCGGCGGATCACCATGGCGCAGGCCTTTCTGTGGGGACTTGCCGGCGGCGCCGGTTTTGCCCTGGCCGAGAGCTTGCTCAACACGCTTGGTGGCCTCGATGGGTGGGCTGTGGCTATGCTATCCCGGGTCGGCGCCACGATGATGCATTGCTTTGTCGGCGGCCTGATGGGCCTGGCCTGGTACAGTGTTCTGTCGGAACAGCGGTGGGGTCGGGGATTGGCTTTGTACGCCTTGAGTGTTAGCCTCCACGGTGTGTGGAATGCCCTGGCCGGTGGACTGACCTTCCTGTCGTTGAGGCTGGAGGACGGAGTGTCGATGGACACCACCCAGGCATGGATCGGACTGGCAATGTTCGCAGCTGTTGCCCTGCTGGTGATGCTGGCAATCGCCGTAACCGTTGGCCTTGTGCTGTTGACACGCTGGGTGCGACTACGGTCAGCGGTTGGAGCTTAACGTAGGCAGACTCCTGAACCCGCTCGCGCTGATCCACTGCACCGCTTCCCCTAGGGGGGGGTCCGCTAGGCCCAGGCAAGCTCGCTGCGCACCACCAGCGTGGGTATGGGACAGTTGCGCACCATATAATCGGCTATATCATCCAGCATGCGGGACATCCAGCCCTGTCCGGCGTGAGCGCCGATCACCAGCAGATCGTACCCCCGCGCCTCATCGAGCAGCTCGTCGCGGACCAGCCCTTCGCGCAAGTGGATCCGCGGTTCCAGGCCTGCCTCGGTGATGGTCTGTCGGGCAGCGGCCAGGACCATCACCCCCGGCAGACCGCTGTTCAGATACGAGTCCAGCTCCATGCGCATCTGCTCCAGGCCGGTGAACATCAACGGCACCTGTGAGGCGACATGTACCACAGTCAGCTCGGCTTGGAAGGCATGGGCTAGGCGCACTGCTACACGCACGTCAATCAGGGCATGCTCGGCGGTCCCAACGCCGACCAGGATACGGCGGACGGCAGGCGGCACTTGGCGGGCCACCAACACCGACGTATTGGTGTCGTGAACCATGTGCCGGATGCGCGAGCCATGCAGCCGTTCGTTGAGACGGCCATGCCCGGTCGGTGCGGCGATCAACAGGTCGTATTCCCCTGCTTCACATCCCTCACACACCATCCCTAGAGGGCGACCCTGCACCGCTTCGAACACGATCGAGTCTTGTGTCCTTGCTGGCAATCGCGCCAAGGCGGTCTGGCGCAACTCGATGGCGTGCTCGGCCGGCGTCATCACCGTCACGTGAGCGGAAATGTGCTCAAGCCAAAGCCCAGCCAAGGCCAGCGTGTCGTTGGATGTTGGTAGTTCGTCGATATAGATCAAGATATTCATCGTCAGCATGCTCACAGCAATAGCAGAATGATCGGGATGACAAAGATCAGCCCCACGAAAACGGCCAGGGTACGGTTATCGTGGAGAATAAGCTCCAGCACCCGCTCAATCGCGCGCTGGTATAGTGAGTAGTTGAGTGCCAGCGCCACGATCGAAATGGCTGCCACACTGAGCATCTCGGTCAACACGATCATAAAGGCCGAGGGCTGGCCGGGCGGCTGGGGGATAAGCAGCGCGGCCAGCAGAGTGTCGATAAAGGTCGTTACGTTGGCGCCCATGATGTACGGGATGATGTTTTCGCGCCGGACGTAGCCCTTGACGGCCAGTGGAACCAACAGTGATATGGAGACCGATACGGACAGTGTGATGAAGGTGATGCCGGCCCCCATCAGCACCATAAAGATGGGGCGATAAACCAGCTCGGTAATACGGCTGAAACGGGTAGAGTTGGGATCGATCTCGGGCAGCGCCTGGTCAAAGACTTTGAATGCTGCCAGTAGTGTGCCGATGCCCAGGAGAAAAATGAGAAAACTGGGCAGGTGCAGCCGGTTCGCGAGCAGGTCGACGATCGGGTCATAGATAGCTGCCAGGAAAGAGGTCATCTGCAGCCCGCCGCCAATCTGCAGCCCCTCGAGCCAATGGCTGTTCAGAGCAAGATACCCTAACACCATCGCTGGCAGATAGATCGTAGCTGTGACCAATAGCGACAGGATGCCGATGCTGACGCTGGATACTCGCTGCTTGCCCCGCAGCCAGTAGATAAAGCCCACAAACAGGACGATGAACGATGCCCCGAGCCGAGAGCCGGTGATCATGGCAAACGCTTCGACGCCTGACAGCAACTGGCCGCCAAACAGTGTCAGCGAGATAGCGGCCACCGGCGATCCGCTGAGCACCACATAGGCCATCAGCCAGCCAAACCCCAGTGTGTTGACCAGACCGCTCACCTGCAAGTGGTCCATCAACGGGCTGAGGCCTGATGCACCTTCTCTCAACAGCCACAGCGCCAGGATGAAAATCAGCACACCGGCGACGGCCCACGCGACGCGGCGCACACACCGGCCAAAGGAAGCCCGGGTCAAGTCCATTCTACACGCGCCCCGGCCAACCCCATTCCCACCAGCCGGGCAACGTCCAGGCTTGCTTCGGCTGCCTCGACATCGGCCAACGCTGGCCTGGTGACAACCTGCCGGGGCATGAGGAACTGGCAGCAGTCGTCGCCCGCTTCAATTGAAATCTCGTAGGTGCCGATGATCTTGGCCTGGACGACGATTTCGGTCTTGTCCAGGCCGACCAGTGGGCGCAGGATCGGCAACGCGGCCACAGATTCGACGGCCCGTATGCTGTGCAGGGTCTGTGAGGCGACCTGGCCCACGCTCTCGCCGGTCACAAGGGCCAGGCCGTCCTCGCGGCCGATCAGCTCCTCGGCGATGCGCACCATCAACCGTCGGTAGAGCAGGATGCGCATGGAGGCGGGTGCATCCACTACGATCTCGCGCTGGATCTCCCCGATTGGCACCACATAGTACTTGCCCAAGATGCCGTAGGGGCGCAGAGCCATCACCAAGCGTCTTACCTTGTCCTGCGAATTCTGCCAACTGCCGAAAGGCTCGCTGTGAAAATGGATCGGGATCACCTGGCAGCCGCGTTTGAGCGCGTAATAGCCGGCCACAGGCGAATCGATGCCGCCAGAGAGGAGCAGGCCGACTGTGCCGCTGGCCCCCACCGGCAGCCCACCGATGCCCGGTATGCGATCCATGTAGAAGTAGGCTTCTTCAAACAGCATCTCGACGTGGATGACTAGCTCTGGATGGGTCAAATCGACCCGCCAACCGGTAGCGGCCTGGACGTGATGTCCTATCTCGGCACTGATCTGCGGCGAGGTCAAGGGAAAGCGCTTGTCGGCGCGGTTGGTTTCTACTTTGAACGAGCGGCACTGCACAGACCGCCCAGCCCCCACTCCTACCTCGCTGCGCTCGGTACAGAACGACGGGCTTTGCTCCGGGTACTGTCGTAAGGCGCGGAGCACGCCAGCTGCCAATGCTCCCATGTCCTTGGGGGTGCTGTAGGCTTGCGCTACGTAGGCAATGCCCGGTACAGTCCGCAACCGTTCGGCAGCAGCGGCGCTGTCGGCGCCGGGTTCCAGCGTCACCAGCAAGCGGCCCGACAGACGCTCGACATTGGTGACGTCCAGGCCGGCGAGCCGCTCACGGGCATTGCGCTGGAGATGCCGCTCGAAAAAGGCCCGATTCTTGCCTTTGAGGCCGATTTCGGAATAATGGATCACGAGGTAGGGCGGCACAATTCCCTCACAATCATGCCTGCCAAACGTGCCACGGCCGCGTTGCTGGGAGCCAGGATCACGTCAGCATCCCACAACCTCGCTTCTTCAGAAGCCAGCGCTCTCGGATCGCCGCCGGGATGGGTTAGGCGCGCGACGATCCAGGGCTCGCCTGGGTGCTCGCCCGGGGGACCAGATTCCGGGCGCCGAGACTCGTCCAGGGCAGCAAGCAGCACGCTCACCGGATCACCGGTCGCGTCGTTGCTGTACACCAGGTCGAGCAGGATGACCGCCACCTGCGGATCAGCCAGCGCCTGGTGCAGATTGGGCAGCCACAGCGAGAACTCGGGCTGCACGCAGACGGTGAGGGCCGACTCCAAGCGGGTATCGCCGGTCTTGTTGGCCAGGTCGGACAGCATCAACTGAGCCTCGTATCCCAATATCTCATCGGTGAACAGCCCGTAGAGCCGGCACCGCGCCGGGGTGAACCGGGATTGCAGCTCACGGGCCATGCCACCCAACTGCTCATCCTGGTCCTCCAGGCGGGAGGATATCAGGGCTTGGTCCCAACCGCGCGCCCAGGCAGCGGCACGCATTGCTGCTTCGTCGAGCCTTGCTGCCGGGATGGCTCCCGCTTGCCAGATGGAGCGTGGGTCACTGCCGAGTAGGCAGACGATGGTCGGCTTGTCGCTTTCACCTATTCTGGTCAGGGTCTGCGCAACGGCGACTGGAGAGCTCTGCGACCCGGAGGCGAGGATGATCACGCTGGTGGCTGGGTCGGCCTGGAGCGCCTGGAGACCGACCGACAGGGCCTTACCCTTGCCCCTCGAACTCGCCCCGAAAAGATGCGAGACGCCGACTTGGTCGTGAGCGAGCATGCAGATGATCTCCTCCGCTGCGGCGCGGCTGGTCGCCACGATCCCTACCGGCCCCTTGGGCACTGTGCTGAGCATCCCGGTCCTGTCTACGTCACGAGTCACGGTCGTCCCATCCTCAAGTTGTCCTCGTATTCTACCACGCCAGGCGGAAATCCATAAATCAGGAAACGGGCAGATGCAGGCGCCTGTTGACTTGGCCATTTGCAGATTTGCTCATTTGACCCCAAACTGATATAATCATGAGTGCATCAGCCTGGGGATGAAACGGTTTCGACAGGGAAGGCTGGGCAGAGACTGCAAGCCGCGGAGCCTGGGCCGCGTTAAAACCGGGCAAACAATCAAGTGCCAAACAACGCACTCAACCCGCTTTCGCGCTCGCCGCGTAAACGGTAACGCGAAAGCTGACCGCTAGACGGTCACGTCCGCCCTTTCCCGCTCCCAGGGGGGAGACTGGCGGGCGACAGCAAACTGGGAGTGCCCTCCCACAGATGCCGATAAGTGGGACCAGAGGCGGGGAGTTCATGCGCCCCGCATCGGCTGGCCAGAGTGGAACCCTGTTGGCCGGGGTCCGCCCAGGCGAGAGCCAAAAGGTCAGCTAAGCTTGTAGTATGTTTCTGTTCGAATTTTCTGGACGCGGGTTCGACTCCCGCCATCTCCACCAAGCAAGGGAGTGGACACCGTTCCGCTCCCTTGTTCCATTCTGGCAGTAAGGCACGGAGACGATCATGGACTCCAAGATTATGCACGTGATCAAGCGGACGGGGGCGGTGGTGCCTTTCAATGCCGGCCGCATCACCAACGCCATCTACAGGGCAGCAGTGGCAGTCGGAGGCCGCGATCGCTCGACTGCGGAGCGTCTGACAGAGCAGGTAGTGGCCGTCCTGGAGGAACAGACGCCACCAGACCAGTCTCCGACCATCGAAGAGATCCAGGACGTGGTAGAGAAGGTACTGATCCACAGCGGCCATGCCAAAGTGGCCAAGGCCTACATTCTCTACCGCGAGGAACGGGCCAGACGGCGCCGTGAGAAGGCCGGCCGGGGTTACAAGGAGTCGGGCAACATCCCGTGGCGCAAGATCTACGAAGTGCTGCGCTGGTCGGTCGACCACAATCTGCACACGGTCGAGTCATTGAACGAGCGGATCGCCCGCGGCGAGTTCGCCGATATTGTGCGGGAATCGGACCGCTATTACGAGGAGGAGATTGAAACAGCCGTCCAGCTTATCACTGAACGACGAGGCGAGGTCCGGCTGGTCATCATCGCCGGCCCATCCTCCTCGGGCAAGACGACCACGACCATCAAGCTTGGCAAGCGCCTGGCGAGGGAAGGTCTCAGTCTGGTGGCCCTCAACGTGGACAACTATTTCTTTAGCCTGGAGTTCCACCCCAAGGACGAGCATGGCGATTACGATTTTGAAACCCCTCAGGCGCTCGACCTGGCGCTGATCGACGAGCACCTGGTGCGCCTGGTGGCCGGCGAACAGGTGCTGCTCCCCCGCTACGATTTCAGGGAGGGCAAGCGGTACGACACCGTCACGCCGATGCAGATCGGGCCAAGCGACATCCTCCTGATTGACAGCTTGCATGGCCTCTATCCGCCCATGACTCAGGATGTGCCGGCTGAGAGCAAGTTTGAGTTGTACATCGAGACGCTCCTGCAAATGAAGGGACCGGGCGGGCGGATGATCCGCTGGACCGATCTGCGGCTGATGAGGCGGATGGTCCGCGACGCCAGTTATCGCGGCTACGATCCGCGCCGCACGCTGGAGCACTGGCACTATGTGCGGTCGAGCGAGATGCGCAACATCATCCCCTATGTCAATGCCACCGATTACATCATCAACGGGGCACTCTCATACGAATTGCCGGTCATGCGCCCTCGGTTATTGGACGGTTTTTCCCAGTGGGCTGCCGATTATCGGGATGATCCACTCCGAGTGGATGCCTGCGAACGCGCGGAACGTGTGTGCGAGCTGCTAAAAGCTGTGACACCGGTAGGACCGAAAGAGGAAAAGCTCATCCCGCCGAGCTCACACCTGCGGGAGTTTATTGGGGGGAGCTGTTACGAGTACTGAGCAATCCCTGCACCTGCTCCCAGTCTTGGGGTGTGTTGATATTGACAAATGACAGGTGCAGCGGATCAAACCTGTCGATTTCATGCTCCTCGACGTGGCGGACTTTGACATACGGCAGGAAAGCGACGATCTTGCGCTGGCCTTCGTCTAAGAGGCGGGCCATCCACGGCAGGCAGGTGCGGCCATAGACCGCGTGGAGCGGCTCCAACATGCCTGCCAGGCGAGGGATGACCACGTCATAGCCGGGCACCATCGACAGCATGTAGCGCAGCAGGGGCGGATTGAGAAACGGCATGTCGCAGGCGACCACCAGGGCGTAGGGGTGGCGGGCGGCCGTTAGTCCGGAGTAGATGCCCATCAGTGAGCCTTCGCCTGGCCGCTCATCGGTCACCAGGTTTGCTGCCAGCCCTAGCGACTCCAGGCGTTCGGGGGTGTTGGTCACGACGATCAGATTGTCGCTCAGGGTGGACAGTTGTTGAACTGTGCGGGCTATCAGCGGCTGTCCATCCAGCAGCAAGAGGGACTTGTCAGCGCCCAATCGGGAGCTCTTGCCGCCGGCCAATACCACTGCGCTGGCCACAGGTGCCGAGAGGGAACCCACATCAACAGTCATGGGGACAGTATAGCGGAAAGGTTTGCTCATGTCCAATAGAGACCCGGCAGGTTCAGTCGTCAAACCTGTCGGGTCTGTCCTGACGCAACTTGAACAACGGCGCTAACGACCGGCTCCATTGCCGGTCGCCAGCGCCGTTGTGGCACTAGCGCGAAAATGGTACCTGTGGCTATTCGCCGGCTTCCACGCGAGAGCCCAAGTACTCCACGGCCTGACGCACAGTTTTGATCTTTTGCGCTTCGTCGTCAGAGATCTCACCGCCAAACTCGTCCTCGAACGCCATAATCAGCTCGACGAGGTCCAGCGAGTCGGCCTCCAGATCCTCCTTGAAACGCGCATCCATGGTGACGCGTTCGGCGTCTACTCCCAGTTCTCGAACGATGATCGCCTTGATTTTTTCGAACAGATCCATGCTTTCTCAACCTCCCAGACAAATTAGAGTTGGCGCGCTGCGGCGGCCTTGCAGAATCGGCCTATTTTACCAGGGGTAGCTTGGCCTGTCAACTTCTACATTCCGTGCCGCCGCTGATAAGTTTCTCAGGTATAACACCCGTCTAGAATGCAAGTTACGGAGCAAATCGCCCTGTTGTCACGTCAATTCGCGGCCGCCGGTGGTGTTATAGTCCTGGTCGGTGACGAAAGCAGCCATGTCCTGTGCCAGGTGCCGGCGATCAGCGCCATCCCGCTTGTCAAAACTCGCCTCGATCCCCTCCTTCAGTTCAGGTGAGTGCGGCAAGGATGACAAAACCTGTCCGCCGTCGGATCGCGCGGGAATTCTGACTTTTAAGGGCTTGGCAAAAGCTTCAGGCCGTGATATACTTGGTGCTGTGGACAAACCAAGACGCTTGTTGGGGATCTAGCGAGTAGACTGGAGGACCGGCCGGTCAGGCAGGTCCCCTGAGAAAGGTGTGTTAACTCGAATCAGATGAAAGGAATTCTTCTCACCAACGCTCAGATTTACACCCTGGATAGCCGGCAGCCCACCGCGGCGGCCGTCGCCATCGACCGAGGGCGCATCCTGGCGGTTGGCGCCACCGACCGGCTGCTGGCCGAGTTCGGCAGCCGCTTTGATGTCGAAGACCTGCACGGCATGGTGTTCCTGCCCGGCCTGACCGACGCCCACCTGCATCTGGAGTACTATGCCCTCGGCCTGGCCATGATCGACTGTGAGACATCCACCCGCGCCGAGTGCTTGCAGCGCGTGGCCGAGCGCGCCCGCCTGGCTGCTCCCGGCGAGTGGATCCGCGGGCAAGGTTGGAATCAAAACGCCTGGCCGGATGGCCTCGGCACTGCTGCGGACCTCGACGCGGCCGCTCCGCATAACCCGGTATGCCTCACACACAAGTCGTACCATGCTGCCTGGGCCAACCACCTCGCTCTCACGCTGGCAGAACTGACCACTGCCACACCCGACCCGCCCGGCGGACGCCTGGGGCGTTGCCCGGACGGCAGTCTGGACGGCCTTCTCTACGAAAGCGCTATGGAAGCCGTGGCGAACGTCATCCCACAACCTTCGATCCAGCAGCTCACCCAGGCCATCCGCCAGGCCTTGCCCAATCTGTGGCGGGTAGGCCTGACCGGCGTGCATGATTTTGACCGCAGGGGGTGCTTTGCCGCGCTGCAAGTTCTGTACACGGCCGGTGAGCTGAGACTGCGGGTGGTGAAGAGTATCCCGCTGGAGGACCTGCCCCTGGCAATTGGTCTGGGGCTGCGCAGCGGCTTTGGCGGCGACATGCTGCGTATCGGCTCGGTTAAGGCCTTTATGGATGGCGCCCTTGGCCCGCAGACGGCCGCCATGCTGGCGCCCTATGAAGGCTCGCCCGGCTCTTGCGGCATCCTGATGATGGACGCCGGGCAGCTCTTTGAGCATGCACGTCTGGCAGCCGAGAACGGTCTGAGCATGGCCGTGCATGCGATCGGCGACCGCGCCAACCGCGAGGTGCTCGACGCCTACCAGCGACTGCGCGCCTACGAGCGTGACCACCTGGCTTTGCCGGGCTTGCGCCACCGCATCGAGCATGTCCAGCTACTCGACCCTGCCGATGCCGGACGGCTGGCAGAGTTGCAAGTGATCGCCAGTATGCAGCCGATCCACGCCACCTCCGACATGTTGACCGCCGGCCCTCACTGGGGTAAGCGTGCCGAGCTGTCGTATGCCTGGCGCACCCAGCAGGAAGCGGGGGCCTGTTTGGCCTTCGGTTCGGATGCGCCGGTGGAATCGCCCAACCCCTTCCTGGGGCTGCACGCCGCGGTTACCCGCCGGCGAGCGGACGGCTCACCTGGGGAACAGGGCTGGTACCCGGCGCAACGGCTGAGCGTGATGGAAGCGTTGCATGGCTTTACCACCGGCGCTGCCTACGCCGCGGGCATGGAAGATCGTCTGGGCAGGCTTGCCCCTGGCTGCCTGGCGGACTTGATTGTGCTTGACACAGATCCGTTACGATGTGACCCACACGAATTGCAGTTCATCCTGCCCGTGCGAACGATGGTGGGGGGCGAATGGGTGTTCCGCCGATAACGTTTCGGCTCTGGGATTTGACGAGCGCGCCAAGACGGAATATAATAGAGGTATATTCACGACATGAATATTCATGGAGTGATAGCGCCACCTTCAGCCATGTTGCAGCAAATAGGAAGAAGAATGCGGCCCAAGATTCTGTTGCTGCTCTGCATGTGCCTCGCTCTTGTCTGTGGGTGTGGTGCGCCGGCTGCCGTGGCGCCGGCTCAGCCGTCAGAAGTCGGGGATTTGCCGCCCGGCACACTCACGGTCTATGCGGCTGCTTCGTTGGCCGAATCATTTACCGAGATCGCGCGTTGCTTCGAGGCTGAACACCCAGGTGTCAAGGTCGTCCTCAACCTGGCCAGTTCGCAGCAGTTGTCGCAGCAGCTCGGCCAGGGGGCGCCGGCCGACATCTTTGCCAGTGCCAACACAAAAGAGATGGATAATGCCATCCAGGCCACGCGTGTCGCCGATGGCAGCCAACGAGCCTTTGCTCACAACAAGCTGGTAGTCATCTACCCCAAGGATAATCCAGCAGGGCTCGACAAGCTGCAAGATCTGGCCAACCCCGGCCTAAAGCTGGTATTGGCGGCAAAAGAGGTACCGGTGGGCAAATATACCCTCGACTTTCTCGACAAAGCCAGCCAGGACGTGGCCTTTGGGGCCACGTTCAAGGACGATGTGCTGAAGAACGTGGCTTCGTATGAGGAAAACGTCAAGGCGGTGTTGACCAAAGTGGCGCTCGGGGAGGGTGATGCCGGGATTGCCTATCTGACCGACATCAGTCAGGCGAACGCTGGCAGGGTCGGGCGCCTCGATATCCCGGATGCCTTGAACAGTGTCGCCACCTATCCAATCGCGGTGGTAAGCGATACCTTACAGCCGGAACTGGCCCAGGCATTCATCCAACTGGTCCTTTCAGCCCAAGGACAAGAGATCCTGGCCAAGTATGGCTTTCTTCCGGCGAACTAGTCTACCCGAGGGATAAAGATGACCCTGGCTGCAGGCAAACGATCCAGTCAAGAATGTGGTGTGCAGGAGCTGGCACGAGCGGATTCCGGGCGCCCCGTTGTCCGCGGCCGAGAGGCGCTCTCCGCGCCGGATGCCTCGCCGCCGGCGCAGCCACGATGGCGGCTGGGCCGTCCCTCCTGGCTGCTAAGCCTGCCTTTCCTGGCATTCCTGGTGCTGCCACTGGCGGCGCTTTTCCTGCGCCTGCCGCCCGCACGCCTGGTTCCCAGCCTCAGCACTCCTCAAGTGCTCCAGGCGGTGACCCTGAGCATGATCACGACGACGGTGACCACGGTGGTCACCGTCTGCTTTGGCACTCCGGTGGGTTATCTCCTGGCCCGGCGCCGCTTTCCGTTTCGCCGGGCGGTGGACACCCTGGTGGATCTGCCCACTGTTCTACCTCCGGCTGTCGCCGGCGTGGCGTTGCTGATGGCCTTTGGGCGAAAGGGGATCCTAGGCAGCACGCTCGACGCGTGGGGCATAGACATCGCTTTCACCTGGGTTGCCGTGGTCATGGCCCAGACCTTTGTCGCCGCTGCATTCTATGTCAAAGCGGCCGCGCTAGGTTTCGCCAGCATCAATCCCGAGCTCGAGCAGTCGGCTGCGCTTGACGGGGCCGGCAGTTGGCAGATCTTTCGCCAGGTGACAGTGCCCCTGGCGTGGGCAGCTCTACTCGGCGGGGCGGTAATGACCTGGGCGCGGGCGTTGGGCGAGTTCGGCGCGACCATGATCTTTGCCGGCAACTATCCCGGCCGGACTCAGACGATGCCGCTGGCCATCTACCTCGGCTTTGAGCTCGACCTGAATGTGGCTTTGATCCTGTCGGTGATCCTGGTCGCCTGCTCGTTCGTGGTGCTTACGGTGGTGAAAGGCATCCTTCACCGGGAAGTGAACCAAGGGTTTGGGGGCTAAAGGCTTTCTTGCCGGGTCTCCTGCATCATCTCCCGGCACCGATCCAGCCACTGGATGACGGCCTCCAACTGCCCGCAACGGAACTCCAGTACGAGCCGCCGAAAATCGTCCTCGGCAGAGGCGGCTAGGTGGCCCAAGCGATCGACTTGCTCACGGCATACGGTTGCTTGTGCGGCCAGAAACTGATCCAGACCGGGCAACTGCAATCGATGAAAGAAGTAGAGCCGCACGAGCAGGTCCACGCGCATGTATCGCAGATAGGGAGTTGGCTGATGGAGCCAGTCCATAAAAAAGTCGCTGCCCTCGGCAGTCAGGTGATAGACCTTGCGCGGCGGGCGGTTGGACTGGGGCTCGACTTCTGTCTTGACCATCCCAGCCTCGTCTAGTTGCTTGAGCTGCGCATAGAGCTGGCTGAGGCCTATGGTCCACACCCGTCCCAGCTCCCGGCTGAACTCCTGGTAAAGCTCATAGCCGTGCCTGGGTTGGCCGAGCAGAAATCCCAACAGCGCCGGTTGCGGTGATGCGTTGCTTTCGCGAGCCATAGTTCAAGACCTTCTTCTCAAGCCAATCTCGAAAGGCAGTTACCAGGTTTGGTCTGTCTTTCTAAGCAGGAGCCGCGCCGCGCTCGGCCGGTGTCAGAAAGCCCCCCAACCCCAGGGCAGCCACATCGCGCCGGTCCAAGCGGTCGCCGAGCAACAGGCGCGGCAGGACCAGGTCTACCGCGTTACGCTTGAGCCCTCTGGCGCTGCCGGGAGCGCACAAAACCGGTGTCCGCGGAAAGTAGGCCAGGGCCAACAGGTTGCCCGGCTCCACGGGTGCGCCGCAAAGCGTTGCCTCGGCGCCGGCCAACCGCAGGCCACACAGGACTGTGTCATCCTCATCCTGGACCGAAGTCTGGCTGGCGACGATGATCAGATCCACGGCCTCGGCCAGACGACGGGCCACCTGGCCAATCGCTGCACTTTCCTGGTCGACAGCTTCGACGGTGGCCAGATTGGCCTGCAGCCTCTCGAGGCGCGCCTGCGTGGCAGGAAGGTATTCGTTGCGCAGCCTGTCGTGGGTTGCAGGCTCACCGACCAGGAGCACGGCCACCCGGCGACCCGGCTGAAAGGGCCGGACCTCCACAATGCCCGGGCGGTGCTCGGCCAGCGCCACGGCCTGATCCAGCAGGCGCCGAGGCACCGCAAACGGAATGATCTTGACCGTGCCCACATTGTCGGTCTCCTGGTGGGGTCCGACGACCGTCTGAGGGCGGCGCGTGGCCAGGGTGATGCCGGGGATCAGATTCAGTTGGAGCAGGCGCTCCGCATCGACCTCCAGCAGCCCATCAAGCCGGGAGCGCAGATTCACACGACCGGCGGCTGGCTGCGACAGGTAGAGAGGTTCGCTTTGCAGGGCGCGGGCGAGGATCGCGGCCGCTCCATCTTCGTGGACGTCGTCCAGATCGAGCACGGCAACGTCCACGCTTGCCCGGCCTATCTCGGCTAGTTGAGCCAGGTGATTCTCGGTTAGGAAGATGCCCTTCTTCAGGGACCTGGACCCAGAGCCATCGGCTATGTTGTGCATCAGGATGGTTCCGAGCGCATCGGACACAGGCTTTCGTTCTAGCCGCATACCTCATTCCTCTTGTGGTGTATGGTTCGAGTGCCTCTCTACTGACTTTAAGCATACCATACTCGGTGACCGCTGTCAACGCACAGCAGGAATCGGACCAGGCATCAGGAGCGCCTAACAGGATCCCTTCTGCCGCCCCGGTGGATATTATTGACATTCCGTGCCAGCGCTGGTAAGATTTCCCAGGCACAATGCCCGACCAGGTCAAGTCACGGAGCCAAGATGCTGGAAGAACGCAAATCGGAACATCTGCAAATCAATCTGGAAAAGGATGTAAGCTTTCCGGAGCTCACAACCGGGCTGGAAGACTATGTCTTTGTTCACAACGCTCTGCCCGAGCTTGGCCTGACCGACGTCGATCTGGCGACTACCTTTTTGGGCAAGCGCTTGAGGATACCACTGCTCATCTCGTCGATGACAGGGGGCACGTCCGAGGCGCAGCGGATCAACTACCATCTGGCCGAAGGCGCCCAGGCGGCCGGCATCGCCATGGGACTGGGCTCGGTACGGGCTGCGATCGAGGCGCCTGATCTGGTCGACACTTTCCGAGTCCGTCACCTGGCTCCTGACATCCTCCTCTTTGCCAACCTGGGAGCTGCCCAGCTCAACGCCGGTTTTGGCCTGGACGAATGCCGGCGGGCCGTGGACCTGGTCGAGGCCGACGCCCTAGTTCTGCACTTAAACCCCCTTCAGGAGGCGCTGCAGGTCGACGGCGACACCGATTGGCGAGGACTGCTGGCCAAGATCGAGGCTGTCTGCCATGGGTTGGGCGTGCCGGTGATCGCCAAAGAGGTTGGGTGGGGCATCTCGGCGCGAGTCGCCTGCCAACTGGTCGAGGCTGGGGTGACCGCGATCGACGTGGCCGGTTCAGGCGGCACTTCGTGGAGTCAGGTAGAGATGTACCGCGCTCCGACCGAGCAGCGTCGTCGGCTGTGTGCTCAGTTCGCCGGGTGGGGCATCCCTACCGCCAAGGCGTTGGTCGAGGTTCGCGCGGCTCTGCCACAGGTGCCGCTGATCGCCAGCGGCGGCCTGCGGAGCGGCATGGACCTGGCCAAGGTTCTGGCGTTGGGCGCGGATCTGGGAGGGCTGGCCGGGCCGTTTCTGAAGGCAGCCAACGTGTCGGCCCAGGCTGTGGCCGACCTAGCAGCCGAAATCGCCGGTGTTTTGAGGGTCGTTCTCTTTTGTCTGGGCATCTCGGAAGTTCAGGCCTTGAAAGGTACGCCTGCCCTGAGGCGGGTTGGGTAGAGGAGTCTGTGTCATGAGCTTGGCCGACGCATCAAAGCGGCTCCTGCCTCTCGTTGAAGCTGATCTCCAGCAGGTGCTTGATATTCCGCACCCAGACCTGGCCTCCTACTATGGAATGATGCACTACCATCAGGGCTGGGTCGACGAGATGCTGCAGCCGGTCATGGCCCAGGGCGGGCCGGCAAGGGCATCCGGCACAGGGCCGGCAAAGGCATCCGGCACAGGCAAGCGGCTGCGGCCGCTTGTCTGCTTGCTTGCCTGTGAGGCGGCGGGGGGAGATCCGTGGCAGGCCCTCCCGGCTGGCAGCGCCATCGAGCTAATCCACAGCTTTTCGCTCATCCACGACGACATCGAAGACAGCAGCCCGCTGCGGCGTGGGCGGCGGGCAGTGTGGAATGTCTGGGGTGTGCCGCATGCCATCAACGCTGGGGACGGCCTGTTTGTGTTGGCTCGCCTGGCGCTGCACCGTCTCGCCGACCGGGGGGTGCCGGCCCACCGCTGCCAGGCGGCCGGCCTGGCTTTCGATCAGGCGTGCCTG
>Ga0209254_10000371_pt1 | contig 35357 bp, 34 predicted proteins | sample FrelakmetDIP11DI_FD_187148 | JGI IMG/M metagenome (GOLD analysis project Ga0209254, IMG submission 187148) | Freshwater lake sediment microbial communities from the University of Notre Dame, USA, for methane emissions studies - DIP11 DI (SPAdes)... | ecosystem: Environmental > Aquatic >... | reverse complement strand
AAATGAAGACAGGAACAGGGACACCGCGGCGCCCTTTGCGCCCAGGCCCATGAGCGTGAAGCCAAGCAAATGCTTGGGTATGAATATCAGGTTTAAAACGATATTGGCGGCAAGCATGATCATGCCGATGACCATGCCCAGCTCCTTCTGGGTAATGGTGCGCGCCGCATCATACAGCGCGAACACCCCCAGTCCTATCCATATGGTAAAGGCATAGAAAGAGGCTGCATAGGCATAGTCGCGCTCCCTCGGCTGGTTAGGATACTGGTTCAGGTAGACCACTACTGCAATGCCTGTCATTATGTAAAGCAACAGCACTATCCACCAGTTCCGTACATCGCGGTTAAAATGCCACAGGAAGCCCACAAGACCCAGTAACAGCGGCAGCAGGAAATATCTGTTGCGCGACGGATCATTCTTCATGTCATCAGGCATGTTGTCCACGGTGCCGAGGCGCGGCGCGTCAAGGAATTTAAAGCCTGTGATCCAGTTGCCGTTAATGGTGCCTCCGTAACTCTGGACGTCATTCTGCCGGCCGCTGAAGTTCCACATGAAATACCTGAAATACATGAAGCCAAACTGGTAGTTGAACATGAACGACAGGTTCTGGCTAAAAGCAGGCACGCGAACGGTGATCGGTTCCCCTGTCTGCGGATCGTTGATACGCACTGGTTTGCCCTTCTTGCCGACATATTCCTCATAGACCCTCACATACTCTGCCTGATCGTTCCACATCCTCGGCAGAACAGTCATGAACCGTTCATCATACTTCCTGATTGTTTCACGGTTGGTGATCTTGTATTTGCCGTCAACAGGATTATATGTCGGCCTACCTTTCTCATAATCCGTCACCGGAGCATTAAAATACGGCCCGTAAAAGAGCGGACGCTGTCCGTACTGCTCACGGTTAAGATAATAAAGCAGGGCGAAGGGGTTAGACGGGTCATTCTCGTTCATCGGTGTTCCTGCCGTCGACCTGATGACGATGGTGGCAAAGGATGAATATCCTATAAGGATTACCAGGATGGAAGTCATCACCGTGTTCAGTGCCACCGGGTTATGAGTTGCCAGGTAATATGCAACATAGATGATGCCGGCAAGGACAATGATATTGAACAGCAGCGAACCGGTCAGGAGCCAAATGCCCGACAGGAGAAGTGTCAGGCCTGACAGAAGGAAACCCTTCCTGCCGTTTTCAGTTGAAAAGGTGTACCATACAGAAAGGATAAGTGCGGTAATGAGCAGGATAAGATGTATGTACATCCCGCTGTTGAAGGGCATGCCGACGGTGTTGACAAAGAACAGTTCAAAGCGTGATGTGATGGTGAAGAGACCGGGAATAATGCCGTACATTATCAGCACCAGCAACATCAAAGATACTGCCAGTGACAAAGCCAGTCCCTTCCATGAAAACTTATATTTGCGGAAATAATAGACGCATATTATAGCGGGTATAGCCAGCAGGTTCAGCAGGTGCACCCCTATGGACAGGCCCATCATAAAGGCAATGAGGATGATCCATTTGTCTGCGTGAGGTTCGTCCGCAACATCTTCCCACCTGAGGATGGCCCAGAAAACTGCGGCGGTAAATAGTGATGAAGTGGCATAGACCTCACCCTCCACGGCTGAAAACCAGAACGTATCGGAGAAGGCATACGCGAGAGCGCCAGTCAGTCCGGCACCCAGGACAGATATTATCCTGCCGGCGGTATAGTCAGACGCCTGCTTCAGCAGAATCCTTCTGGCAAGGTGGGTGATGGTCCAGAAGAGAAAAAGTATCGTCAGCGCGCTCGCCAGGCCTGACATGGCGTTGACCATCATGGCTACCTTTGAGACATCGCCGCCGGCGAAATTGGCAAAAAACCTGGCAAGGAGCATGAAGAAAGGTGCTCCGGGAGGGTGCCCCACCTCAAGCTTGTACGCTGAAGCAATGAACTCTCCGCAATCCCACAGGCTTGTTGTGGGTTCTATTGTGAGGAGGTAAGTCACCGCTGAGATGGCAAAGACCGCCCACCCGAGGATGTTATCCCAAAGCCTGAATTTTTTTATCATAAGTTCATATTTATCTGTCCCGGTGTTTCCACCGCACGAAAATAATAAGATTTTGTGGTGCAGCGGAAGATATCGGCCAATTTTGGTATTTTTGGCCAAACTGACATGTATGATAAAAAGGCTGATGCTGCTTTTTCTGTGCCTTCTGCCGCTGGTCAGAGCGGTGGCGCAGTATTATGACACAGGGCAGGATCCCGCTTCCCTTAAGTGGTCTCAGATACAGACACCGCATTTTCGTGTGATCTACCCTGATAATTTTAGTGCTGAAGCACAAAAGTATGCGCAGCTGCTTGAAGAATCATACGGTGAACTGTCTGTTCTCTATCCGCTGGCAAAGACGCGCATGCCTGTTATTCTCCATAATTATTCGATGCTGTCAAACGGTTATGTCACCTGGGCTCCGCGCCGCATGGAGCTCTACCCGCTGCCTGGGCAGGAGAACCTGCCGATGGACCCCGCGAAAAGTCTTGCCGTCCATGAGACGACACATGTGCTGCAGTTGTCATCGCTTAACAGAAAAGGATTTGGAAAAGCCCTGGGGTACATCTTTGGTGAACAGATCGTCGGCCTGAGTGCCCTCGAAATACCAATATGGGCCCTTGAGGGTGACGCAGTTTACGCTGAAACAGTCACCGGGCTTTCAGGCCGTGGACGCAGCAATGCCTTCACGCAGGAGGCACGAGCACTCGCTGCTACGCCTGGAGGCATTTACCGCTATGATAAAATGCTTTCCGGATCATACAAAGATTTCACCCCAAATCACTATGTATTCGGCTACCTGATGATGAACAACCTCCGCAACATCAGCGGTAAGACATGGAGCAACGCCATAGAAAAAGTTTCCTCGGGTTATCCTTTTAACCCTGTAAACAACAGTCTCAGGAAAGGGACCGGACTGACAAAGAAAAAGCTCTATGATTCGACTTTCTATTATCTCGCTGAAATGTGGAATGACAGCACATTGCCGGCCTCCACCAGTTACACTGCAATCAACCGTAGGGAGGAGAACAACTATGTCAGTCATTATATGCCTCACAGGATCGACAGCACCAGGATTGTCTCACTGAAAACTTCCCTGAAACGACCCTCAAGTTTTGTAATTACGGATGAAAGTGTTGGGACAGAACGTATTCTGACCACCCCGGGATATATAAATCCTGATGTTATTTCATATTCTGACAGTACTTTGGTATGGTCAGAGTTGTACCCCGATCCGAGATGGGATAACCGCGATTATTCAGTGATCAAGAAAATGAACGTCAGCGGAGGTCCCATTACACAGCTTACGTTCCGTACCCGTTACGAAGCGCCTGACCTGTCTCCTGACGGAAGGACAATAGCTGCCGTATCAACAACCCCCGGGCTCCGGTATTCTCTGGTATTTATTGATGCATCCAGCGGAGAGACCCTCATGGATGTCTCCATACCGGATAACATGATTATCCAGCGTCCGGCATGGTCTTCAGACGGCAGGGCAGTCACCGTTGTCACCCTAAGCGCTGAAGGAGAAGGAATCAGGACATATCATCCCACGGGGAAAAAATGGGTTGTGAACAGGCCCGAAACAGTTATGGACATCATCCAGGCCGGGATTGTAAATGATACCCTGTACTACCTTACACAGGGGGACGGCTCCGATAATATTTACATGGCAACAAACGATACAGCCGTCAGTCGTGTCACAAGCTCCCGCTTCGGTATATCCGGTTTCTCTGTCTCAGGCAACGAGGTACTTTTTTCCGATTACAGCACGGATGGCTTTAACATCGCATCAGCAGATCGCAGGGCCTCTGCCGGACCAGCGACCGGCTTAATGAAGAATATCATTCCCGCTGTTGCCCCGATGCCATCACTGGCAGGTGATGAGCCGCCTCCGGAGACTGTGACATATGAGTCAAAGCCTTACGGTAAAGCGGGGCACCTCCTGAATTTCCACAGCTGGTTTCCGTTCTATGCTGATATTGATGAATTGCAGACTGATCCGACAGCTATTAGTCCGGGCGTAACACTGCTGTCGCAAAATCATCTCAGCACGCTGATCTCTACCATCGGGTATGAATATTCAGATGGAAGCCATTACCTGCATTCAGGCATCAGATGGAAGGGATGGTACCCGGTTATTGAAGCAGACATTACATACGGAGGGAAACAGATCGTCACAAAAGATACCTCAACAACGCAGAATCCTGCCGATATAAGCGGTGACATGATCCTGAATACCAGCATTTATGATCAGTTGTGGTTCGCACACGGCAAGTTCAGACAACTCTTTATGCCGGCACTGTATATGAGCTACCGCAACAGGTATACTTACCTTACTGAAGAGAATGAGTACGACAAGGGCATAGTCCTTCTGACCGGCCGGCTGTATCTTCGCAATACCTTCAGGATGGCTTACAGGGACATTAACCCGCGCTGGGGCCAGGTCATTGATCTCAGGATCACAGCAGCACCGTGGGATAGTGATCTCTACGGCAGCAGGAGATATGCGAAAGGAATATTGTTTTTTCCGGGCTTTTTTGCCAACCACAGTTTTGTGCTTAGTTCCGGCTTTGAGAATCAGCAGCCCGTCAGTGAAATGATATACAGAAACAACATTACCTATCCCAGGGGCTACGGAGACAACCTGATTTCAGAAAAACTCTTCTCTCTTTCAGCTGATTATACCATGCCGCTTTTTTACCCTGATCTTGCCGCCGGGAGTCTGCTTTATCTTAAACGCATCAGGGGGTCAATCTTTTTCGACGGTTCAACAGGGTGGGGTACAAATGATTACGAAGCAAATAGTTTTACTGAAGGTTCAACAGACTTCGCCTCTTTCGGTGCCGAACTGCTTGCCGATTTCTATCTGCTGAGGCTTCCGTTTGAAATGAGTGCAGGAGCGAGCGGGGGTTATATCCCGGCAGAGAACAGAATGTTCATCAGAGCAGTATTCTCAGCCAATATCTACGGCACCGTGCTCGGCAGAAAGCGCTGAGGCACAATCCTTTATAATCTTCCATGCATCCACCACATGCTGTTCTGTCACGGTGGTCTGAGCGGTGACCATACGTAACACATACCGTCCGTCAAGGGTTGTATGAGTGAGATAAATCCTGCCTGTATCGTTCAGCGTGTGATTGATCTTTTCGTTCAGCCTGTTCGCAGCTTCAGGGCTCATTCCTTCCGGCTGGCAGCAGAAACAAACGGTATTAAGGTGCACCGGCACCATCACTTTAAAATCTTTTTCAGCCTCTATCAGTCCTGCCAGCATCTTTGCCAGCCTGATATGTTCCCTGATCATTGCCTGTAGCCGTTGAACGCCGTATGTGCGTATGACAGCCCACAGCTTCAGTGCCCTGAAGCGTCTGCCGAGGGGTATGCCCCAGTCGCGGTAGTCATTGACCATCCCTCTTGTGCGGGTTTTCAGATACTCGGGGAGGATTTCGAAAGTGCGTATCAGGGAGGCGGCGTCACGGACAAAGTAAGCCGAGCAGTCAAAATTGGTAAACATCCATTTATGCGGATTGAATACCAGGGAGTCAACGTACTCCATGCCATCGGCCATCCATCGCATCTCGGGCAGCAGCAGAGCTGTTCCGGCAATTGCAGCGTCCACATGAAGCCATATATCTTTTTCACGGCATATTTCACCCACAGGTCTCAGGAGGTCGATGGCCGTGGTGCCTGTCGTACCAAGCGTTGCCACCACGCAGCAGGGTATGTATCCTTTTGACACATCCTGCTCAATAGCTTTCCTCAGGGCCTCAGTATCAATGGAATAATCAGGCTTCACCGGCACCCTTACAAGGTTCCTCCTCCCGATGCCCGCAACACCTGCACCTTTCTCCACAGAGGAGTGAGCCTGGGCTGAGCAGTAGACGCGCAGCCTGCCGGCGACAGAAAGTCCTTCAATGTTTGAAGCGTACCCTGTCACCTTCTCCCTGGCGGTAATGATGGCTGTCAGTGTGGCAGATGAGGCGCTGTCCTGTATCACTCCTTCGAAATATGACGGCAGCCCCGTCATTTCGCGGAGCCACTCCATCATACGCTCTTCGAGCTCAGCGGCGGCGGGTGAGGTCTCCCATATCATGCACTGCGTGGCAATGGCTGCAGTAAGCATCTCGGCAAGAACAGAAGGAGGGCTTGAATTTGCGGGAAAGTAAGCGAAGAAATTCGGGCTCTGCCAGTGCGTTATGCCCGGCATGATTATCTCGTCAAAGTCTTTCAGGAAGAGGTCGAAGGATTCGCTGCCCGTGGGAGGTATTGCCGGAAGTGCCTCTTTTACCGAACCCGGAGCTGACTTCGATTTTACAGGGAACTGCTCAATATTCTCATAGTACCGGGCGATCCATTCGACAATCTCGTGGCCGTATTTCCGGAACTCGTCGCTGTTCATCAGCTTCGGCTTTCTGAAACAGAATCGGCGAGAAGGATGATCCTGTTCTTTTTCACCTCTATGACGCCGCCGGTAATCTCGTATCTGATCACCAGTCCCTGATCGTCTTCAATGATTACAGGGCCGTGATCGAGTGTTGAAATGATAGGGGCATGGTCCTTCAATACCTGGAAGGACCCCTTTTTCCCCGGTACTCTGACGGAGCGTATATCTCCGCAATATATTCTGCTGTCCGGTGTGATAATTTCAATTTTCACGTCTGCTCACCATTGGCGTTACTTGTTCTCGGCAAGGAGCTTCTCGCCCTTTGCTATTGCATCCTCTATCGTACCCACAAGCATGAAGGCAGCTTCAGGATACTGGTCAACAGCACCGTCGAGGATCATGTTAAATCCTCTTATTGTATCCTCTATTGATACCAGAGCACCCGGGATATTGGTAAACTGTTCCGCAACATGGAACGGCTGTGAGAGGAAGCGCTGCACGCGGCGGGCACGATGAACCACCTGCTTGTCTTCATCAGAGAGCTCATCCATTCCAAGGATAGCAATGATATCCTGAAGTTCGTTGTATCTCTGGAGGACTTCCTTAACTCTCTGGGCGCAGCGGTAGTGTTCTTCACCGACAATATCTGCAGTAAGTATCCTGGAGGTTGAGTCCAGCGGGTCAACTGCAGGATAGATACCCAGCTCGGATATCTTACGGCTCAGTACCGTTGTTGCATCAAGGTGCGCAAATGTTGTTGCGGGCGCCGGGTCAGTAAGGTCATCGGCAGGTACGTAGACCGCCTGAACCGATGTTATCGATCCGTGCCTGGTTGAGGTGATCCTCTCCTGCATGACACCCATCTCTGTGGCAAGGGTTGGCTGGTACCCAACTGCTGACGGCATGCGTCCGAGCAATGCTGATACCTCTGAGCCGGCCTGGGTGAAACGGAAGACGTTATCCATAAAGAACAGGATATCTTTCCCTGTTCCCTCACCCTCACCGTCACGGAAATACTCTGCAACTGACAGTCCCGAGAGTGCGACGCGTGCACGTGCTCCCGGAGGCTCGTTCATCTGTCCGAAGACAAGGGCCAGCTTTGATTCTTTAAGCGCCTCATGATCGACAAGGGAAAGATCCCATCCTCCCTTTTCCATTTCCTCCATGAAGGGCTTGCCGTAGCAGATGACGTTTGCTTCAAGCATCTCGCGGAGAAGGTCGTTACCCTCCCTTGTCCTTTCACCGACCCCGGCGAAGACAGACAGGCCAGAATAGGCTTTTGCAATATTGTTTATAAGCTCGAGGATGACAACGGTCTTGCCCACTCCTGCACCGCCAAAAAGGCCGATCTTGCCTCCTTTTGAATAAGGCTCTATCAGGTCGATGACCTTAATACCGGTATAGAGCACCTCCTTTTCTGTTGACAGATCCTCATATTTCGGAGGGTTGCGGTGTATTGGATATCCGCCTTTCTTGTCGAGCTGGCCCAGGCCGTCAATCGGCAGCCCGATGACATTCATCAGGCGACCTTTGATCTGCTCGCCGATGGGCATCACTATGGGCTTGCCCGTTGCCACTACCTCCACCCCGCGCTGCAGTCCGTCAGTAGAATCCATGGCTATTGCCCTGACCGTTTTCTCACCAATATGCTGCTGACATTCAACGACGAGCACAGTGCCATCCTTGCGTGTTATTTCAAGAGCATCAAGGATGTTAGGCATGTCTGCACCGGCATTTTCAAACGTTACGTCAACCACAGGTCCGATAACCTGACTGATAACTCCAATTTTATTTGCCATCTCTGTGACTTAAAAATATTTCAATGTTCTCTTAATATCTCATTCAGTGAAGCGGTTCATCTGATTCTCCCGATAAGGTTCACTGCCAGTTGTTTGATCTCTTTCTTGCGTTCGGCCTGCACTGATACCTGATCAAGCGATTCGAAAGCCTTGTTAAAAAACTCATACGCAAGGTTCTCGGCATGGAGCTGTATTTCGAGTTCGTCATAAATAGCCCGCACTCCCAGTACTTTCTCCTCTGGGTCAGGGTTTTTGTTTTCAATCAGTTTTCTCAGATCGCGAAGCTTTGCTCCGCCAGCCATCTCAAGAGCCTTTACCAGGAGGTAGGTTTTTTTGTTGGTGACGATGTCGCTGCCGGTTTTTTTGCCAAACATCTTCGTGTCGCCGTAAGTATCCAGTACGTCATCCTGTATCTGGAAAGCTATTCCCAGGCAGCGTCCGAATTCATACAGCAAGTCCTGATCTTTCTCTGAAGCCTCGCCAATAATTGCTCCGGTTTTGAGTGAGGCTGCCACCAGGACTGCTGTTTTAAGTTCTACCATTCTCATGTACTCAGCCTCGGAGACCAGTGCTTTCTTCTCATAGTCGATGTCAAGCTGCTGTCCGGTGCAAACTTCTATGGCGGTACGGTTAAAAAGCTTCAATGTCTTTGCCAGGACCTTTTCCGGCGCCTGCCCTATGCATTCCGTTGCCACGAAGGCCATCACATCACCTGACAGAATAGCCTGATCTATGCCCCACTTTGTATGCACCGTGGAAGAACCCCTTCTCAGGCCGGCCTTGTCAATAATATCATCATGTATAAGGGTAAAATTGTGAAACACCTCGATACCGACAGCCGGCATAACGGCCTCATCAATTTTATCCTTGAAAAGATTGCAGGACAGAAGACACATGACCGGCCTGAGTCTCTTTCCGCCCAGGGCCATTATATACCTCACCGGGGCAAATAGTTTCTCGGCTTCGGGGGTGAAGCCCAGGTTGGCAATTGCCTTGTCTGATAGTTCCCGGAGGTATTCGCTGTTGAACATTTTTTTTATTTGTTATCCTTTAAGAGCTTCTGCACCGCTGACAACTTCCAGCAGCTGGTTGGTGATCGAAGCCTGTCTGGCATTGTTATACTGCAGGGTCAGATCCCGGATCAGATCCGTGGCGTTATCCGTAGCCTGATGCATTGCCGTCATGCGTGCGCCGTGCTCCGCGGCAAAGGAGTCAAGAAGGGCCCTGTAAAACTGAATGCGCAGTGTCTTCGGGATCAGTTCACCGACAATACTCACCTGATCAGGTTCATAAATATAATCTGTTCCCGCTGATCCTGACTTTCCGGCAGGATCAGTCGACACAGGCAGAAAGACCTCTTCAGTGAGCTTCTGCACAGCGGCATTTCTGAACTGGTTGTAAACAATCTCTATTCTGTCGTACTCTTTCGTCAGCCAGAGGTTCATCAGTTTGTCGGCTACTTTTTTGGTTTTGTCGAACGTGAGGCCTGCGTACAGTTCATTATGCTCTTCGAGGATGTTGCATTTCAGCTTTCTCAAGAAATCGAACCCCTTCTTCCCGACGGGCATGAACCAGAGATCTCCCCTGCGGAACTGATCGCTGTACCTCTCCAGTATCAGCCGCCTGGTGTCCCTGATTACATTGGCATTGAAACCGCCGCAGAGGCCCTTGTTTGAGGTAACCACAACAAGAAGCACGCGCCCGTGGCTGTTTTTTCTTTCAGCAAACAGGTTCTCAGTCTCTGTATCACGGAGGGCTGTATTAAGCCCCACCAGTATTTCATTAAGCTTATCGGCATAAGGCCTTAACTGTACTATTGCGTCCTGTGCCTTACGCAGTTTGGCTGCCGCCACCATCTTCATCGCTGAAGTGATCTGGCGGGTGGATTTCACCGAACTGAGTCTGACCCTTATTGCCTTGAGATTAGCCATTTTCCTATGCCGGTTTTCAGCTTATCATGACTTGAAACGGCTAGCCACATCTGCGGCCGCACTGTTAAGAACTCTGGTCACATCATTATTGATAACACCCTGTCTTATCGTTTCGAGCGTATCACTGTGATGATCACGCAGGAACTGGATATAGTCCTTTTCAAAATCCCTGACTTTCAGTACGGGAATATCCTTCAGGAGTGCATTCGTTCCGCAGAAGATTATCGCCACCTGTTCCTCAACCTTTACCGGTGAGTATTGGTTCTGCTTAAGTATCTCCACGTTCTTTGAGCCTTTGTCAAGAACCGCCAGGGTAGATGCATCGAGGTCAGAGCCGAACTTTGAGAAGGCCTCAAGCTCACGGTACTGTGCCTGGTCAACCTTCAGTGTGCCGGCTATCTTTTTCATTGACTTGATCTGAGCGTTTCCTCCAACCCTTGATACAGAGATACCAACGTTGATAGCCGGTCTTATGCCTGCATTGAAGAGGCTTGATTCAAGGAATATCTGTCCGTCAGTGATTGAGATCACGTTTGTCGGTATATATGCAGCCACGTCACCTGCCTGTGTCTCAATAATAGGCAGTGCTGTCAGGGAGCCTCCGCCCCTGACCAGGTGACGGATTGATTCTGGTATGTCATTCATGGTCCTGGCCACCTTGTCTGATTCAATGATCTTTGCGGCTCTCTCAAGGAGGCGCGAGTGCAGATAGAAGACGTCGCCCGGATAGGCTTCGCGGCCGGGCGGACGGCGTAGCAGCAGTGATACTTCGCGGTATGAAACAGCCTGTTTTGAAAGGTCATCATAAATTATCAGGGCATCACGGCCGGAATCACGGAAGAACTCTCCGATGGCAGCCCCGGCAAAGGGAGCATAGAACTGCGCGGCAGCGGAGTCGGCAGCAGTGGCGCTTATAATAACCGTATAGTCCATTGCGCCGTAGGTCTCAAGTGTCGCTGCGATATTTGCCACGGTTGAGCCTTTCTGCCCTATCGCAACGTAAATGCAGTATACGGGTTTGCCCTTCTCGTAGTCGCTTTTCTGGTTTATGATAGTGTCAATGGCAATTGCGGTTTTACCTGTCTGGCGGTCGCCGATGATAAGCTCACGCTGTCCTCTGCCGATGGGTATCATGGCATCGATAGCCTTCAGTCCGGTCTGTACCGGTTGTTTAACAGGCTGTCTGAAAATTACGCCTGGGGCTTTTCTCTCAAAAGGCATCTCAAAGAGTTCGCCTGTCACGGGTCCCTTGCCGTCAATAGGTTCGCCCGTGGTGTTGATGACCCTCCCGAGAAGGCCCTCTCCCACCATTATTGATGAGATCCTTCCCGTCCTGCGGGCAATATCACCCTCCTTGATCTTGTCTGATGCACCGAGGATCACAACTCCGACATTGTCTTCCTCGAGGTTGAGGACAATAGCCTTGATGCCTGTCTCGACAAATTCGATCAGCTCATTCGAACCAACGTTCCTGAGACCGTAAATATGGGCGATTCCGTCCCCGACCTGCAATACCGTTCCCACTTCCTCGACATCAATGGCCGTACTGACACCCTCAAGCTGCTGCTTTAAAATCTTTGATACCTCTGAAGGTTTAATATTAGTCATATCATTAAATCTTATATACTATCATTCGGCAAATCATGCCAGTGAAAATTCCTTTCTGAATCTGTTCAGTCTTGTCCTGACGCTTGCATCAATATAAGCATCGTCGACCCTTATAATGAAACCTCCCATGACAGAACCGTTAACCTGTTCAATGAACTCGATCCTGCCATTTCTTACCCCGGTGACTACAGCCGCCAGTTCCTCTTTAATCTTACCGCTTACCGGTACGGCAGTGGTGATTGTAACCTGGCGTATTCCCCTGTGACGGCGGGTAAGCTCAAGATAATTTCTTGCTGCTGAGCCAAGGTGATCACCACGGTCATGGCTGAACATCAGTTCAATAAACTTTACGGTCAGCTTATTCGTACCATCACCTGCAAGGGCAACGACGATTTCTTTTCTTTTTTTCTGCGGAATTACCGGGTTGCTGATAATTTCCTTCACCTCCGGCATCGTACACAAGCGGTCAATAACCTTCATGTCCTCATAAACAGCATCAATGGATTTCTGTTCCCCGGCAAGGTCAAAAAGGGCCTTTGCATATCTTACCGCTATCTTGCTGTTATTCATCAGGTTCAGTTACTGGTTGTTTCGATCTCCTTCAGGTATCTTCCGATCAGTTTCTGCTGTTCAGCATCGTTCTTAAGGGTTTCACTTACCACTTTTGAAGCCACCTCGATTGCCAGGCCTGCCACTTCTCGCTTTACTTCAGCGATAGCTGCATTTTTCTCACGTTCAATGAGCTCCCTGGCTCTTTTCACCATTGCGTCTGCTTCTGACTGGCTCTTCTCCTTGGCTTCTGTCAGCATTCTCTCAGTTGCGGTGCGGGCATCGCGGATAATTTTATCTCTCTCCTCGCGGGCTTTCCGAAGGATGACTTCATTATCAGCCTGGAGCACTTTCATTTCCTCGCGGGCTTTTTCCGCAGAATCGAGTGCGCTACGGATAGTGTCTTCGCGTGACCTGACAGCCTTCATGATCGGTCCCCATGCAAACCTCTGAAGCAAAAACAGCAGAAGAAGGAAGATCAGTGTGGTCCAGAAAACGGTCCCGATGGCGGGACTTGCGAGACTGCTTGATAGTAACATATTTCGTTGTTCTTTGTGATTACCGGGTAAAGCCTGCAACCAACCGTTGCAGGCTTTGCTTTTAAGCTTACTTGATCATTGCGATAACGATTGCAAAGAGGGCTGCTCCCTCGATTAATGCTGCCGAGATGATCATTGCGAGCTGGATCTTTGAGTAAGCCTCGGGCTGGCGTGCGATGGCGTCCATGGCTGAACCGCCGATGCGGCCGATACCAAGTCCTGCACCAATAACTGCAAGCCCTGCTCCAACTGCTGCTAATGACATTACTGCTTGTGGTTCCATAATTTAAGTTTAATGAAATGAATTAATATTCTGAGTTTTAATGATGTTCTGCTTCCGCCGTTGCCATACCTATGAAGAGAGATGACAGCAGAGTGAATACGTACGCCTGCAGAAATGCCACCAATATCTCGATACAGTCCATGAACAACACAAACAGGATGGATGCCGGGGCTACAAATACAGACTTGAAAATAAAGATCAGCGATACCAGGCTAAGAACGATTATATGGCCTGCGGTGATATTGGCAAAGAGACGTACCATAAGCGCAAAAGGCTTGGAAATCAGTCCTATCATCTCTATGGGGATCATGATTGGCAGCAGCCAAAGCGGTACACCGGGTGCTGCAAAGACATGCCTCCAGTGTGATTTGTTGGCGCTGAACTGGGTTATCAGAAAGGTGCATAATGCCAGGACAAAGGTCACGTTGATGTTGCCCGTCACATTGGATCCGAATGGGAAAATAGGTATTAGTCCCAGGAGATTATTGATGAGGATAAAGAAAAACACTGTAAGCAGATATGGCATGAAACGGGCATACTTTTTTTCTCCGATGTTTGGCAATGCAATATCATCCCTTACAAAGAGTATTATCGGTTCCAGGAATCCCTGTATGCCCCTGGGAGCTGAGACGCCGCTCTTCCTGTATGACCTGGCGGTGGCGAGCATCAGCCAGAGGAGTATGACGGCAGCGATAATCATTCCGAACACGGCTTTGGTAACAGAGAAGTCCAGGGGAATGCCAGTCTCGTCGGGATGGCCCTCCGCATCCAGGCGCACTATCCTGCCTTCATATTTCCCTTCGTGGGCCAGGGCAAAGCCCTCATGGGCATGGCCGTGAGCAATCTTCTTCGATGAGAAGACATGCAGTCCGGTACCTTTGTCGTAGATAATTACCGGAAGGTAAACCGCGACCGCTGAGCCGTCTTTCTTTGTCCATAGATGCCATTCATGAGAGTCGGCGACATGGTCCAGGATAAACGTGCTGGCGTCAAATACTTCGCCCTTATCCCCGGGTTTTTCTTCTTTTCCTTTTTCGCCGGCAGCCACGGCAGGCAATGACCCGGCAATAGAACCGAATAAAAATATCAACACATATAGATACCTGATTTTCAAGCTCCAATTCTTTAACCCGACTTCTGCTTAACGATCCTGAAAAAAGTAAGAAATACAAAAACAGTGAAAGCCAAATATAGAACAAAAAACAATATTACCGAAGAGGTCTGTGTGTTTTTAAACACCACGATGAACAACAGCGCCAGAACAAATGACAGTAACATTTTGACACCAATGGCGATCAGTGTGGCGAACACTCTTTTTTCCCCGCTTCCTTCAGTCCCGTGGAAAAAAATTACCAGGGCGGCCATGGTAATAAAAGCAAACCCGCCTGTAAGCAGCAGGATATTTTTAACCGGGAAAGATGAAGGTGAAATTTTATTCAGGCCAAAGAGAAGGAGGAGGATCAGAAGGGCAAAGGCCAGAAGGAAAATGTAGTGTTTTATTGCCCGGGGAGTTATCATTCTATTTGTTCCTGACGGCTTCTTTAATGATGAGCCACATAGCTGCTGCCACGCCCAGCAGTGAGAGAATGACCGTGAATACCGGCTTGGTACCAGCCAGTTTGTCAAGTTCAACGCCTCCCAGGGCAGTTAAGACTATAATAACTACCATCTGGATGGCGATGGTGCTGTACTTTGAATAAGCCGTGAGGCCCTCTTCAGGACTATTTTTCTCCTTCTTTTGATTTGACTGCCGGTCCTCCATTGTCACCATCTTTCATTGTGCAGTTTCCGGTAAAGAGAGCTCCCGGTTCAATAGAAAGCTTACTGGTAACGATCGTGCCGTTAATCTTTGAAGCAGCCTTCAGGTTAAGAAGTTGTGTCACGGTTATTTTACCGTCTATCAGGCCTGACACTTCAGAATTTTTACATTCAACTTCACCTTTCACGCGACCGGTGGGTCCAATGACCACTTTGCCCTTGGTTACCATGTTGCCATTCAGGGTTCCGTCAATGCGAATATCACCTGCTGATTTTATGTCGCCGGTGATCTCGGTGCCCTGACTTATAAGGTTTACTGCTGCGCTGTTGTCTGTTTCATTCATTTTTGCCATAATGATCATTGTTAATTCACAGGGAGGCGTAGCATGCTACGTCTCTCTATTAACCGACAAATATATAAAGTATTGTTCAGGTTGGACAAAAAGAGAATATTTTAACAGGGAGAGAGATGTCCCTGTTTACTCATTTTCCGGTTCCGGGTCATAAGCCCATTTCAGCCATATACTTCCCCAGGTGAATCCGCCTCCGAAAGAAGCCAGAATAAGATTATCTCCCTTTTTGAGTTTGTGTTCGAACTCCCATATACATAGAGGGATGGTTGCAGCGGTGGTGTTTCCGTAGTTCTGAATGTTGATCATCACCTTTTCCGGTGAGAGTCCCATTCTGCGCCCGGTGGCATCAATGATTCGGAGGTTAGCCTGGTGGGGAACCAGCCATGCGATGTCTTCGGGCCTGAGGTTGTTTTTTTCCATTATCTCTGCCGCCACGTCAGCCATATTGGAGACTGCGAACTTAAATACCGACTGACCCTCCTGGTAGACAAAATGTTCGCGTGCACTGACCGTTTCATGTGATGCAGGCCTGAGTGATCCGCCCGCTTTCATGTGCAGGTATTTTCTCCCTGAGCCGTCAACCTTGAGTATATGGTCCATTATTCCGTACTCCTCTTCAGTGGGTTCGAGCAGCATGGCACCGCCGGCATCACCGAACAGGGTACAGGTGGTTCTGTCAGTATAATCTGTTATGGCCGACATCTTGTCGGCCCCGACGACAATTACCTTTTTGTATCTGCCTGTCTCCACGTAGGCAGCGGCTGTCTGCAGGGCAAAGAGAAAGCCTGAGCAGGCAGCGTTCATGTCAAAGCTGAACGCGTTTTTTATACCTGCTTTATCGGAGATGATATTTGCTGTTGCCGGGAAGAGCATGTCAGGAGTGACCGTGGCACAGATGAGAAGGTCTATTTCATCAGGCGATGTTTTTGTCTTTTCAAGCAGGCCTCTCACAGCCTGTTCCCCCAGGTCGGATGTTGCCTTCCCCTCGCCCTTCAGGATCCTTCTCTCTTTGATACCCACACGCTGCATTATCCACTCATCAGTGGTCTCAACCATGGTTGACAGCTCACTGTTGGTAAGACGGTATTCCGGAACCCATCCGTTAATACCTGTAACTGCAGCCCTTGTTTTTGTCATGCTCCGACAGCCTCTTTGATCTTTCTTGCAAGGTCAGCGTGAACCACATCCCTGGTCTGAAGCACCATGCTTGTGATCGCCTTCCTGTTTGAAATGCCATGGCCGACAACGACATTCGCGTTGATGCCTACTACCGGCGTCCCTCCGAAAACCTCGAAGTTCATCCTGTCAAAAAATATGTCTTTGATGCCCTTTGCTTTTGTAATCAAATAAATCTTCTCCGCCATTTTGAGTACGATATTACCTACAAAACCGTCACAAACGATGACGTCGGTCATCTCGCCTGTAAAGAGGTCATGGCCCTCGATATTGCCTTTGAAGTTTACTTCAGGGCTTTCGCGGAGAAGCTCGTAAGCAGCTTTCACAGCAGAGGAGCCTTTTGATTCTTCCTTTCCGATATTCAGCAGTCCGACCACGGGATTTTCAATACCAAGGACGTATTTTGCATATACGCTGCCCAGTATGCCGTACTGCAGAAGCACATCAGGTTTGGCGTCGGGATTGATACCCACGTCAAGTATTATGGATGTTCTCCCGCTTACGTCAGGGATGAAAGCTGTCAGTGCCGGTCTGAAGACGCCGGGTATAACGTTAACTGTATAGCTTGCGCCAACCATCATTGCACCTGTGTTGCCTGCGCTGGCGAAGCCATCTATCAGTCCGCTCTTAAGCATCCCGAAGCCTACGGCTATAGACGAATCTCTCTTCTGTGAAAAGGCTTTTGCGGGGTGATCTGACATTTCTATCACCTGTGTGGTGGGGACGATTTCGAAAAGGGATGGTTCCACCTCCATGGAGGCCAGTTTATCCCTTATGACACGATTATCGCCTATGAGAACCAGCTGGTCTTCTGACGATAGCTGGCTGAAGGCATCAACCGCACCCTCAATGACAGCATCAGGGGCATAGTCACCCCCCATGGCATCCAGTCCTATTTTCATTGTCTTACCTGTTTAGCACTTGTGAAAGGTCAGGCTGTAGCCTTCTTCTCTACAGCAAGCTTGCCTCTGTAGTATCCGCACTCAGGGCATACCCTGTGATACAGATGAGCTGATCCGCAGTTGGAACATGCGGCTACTGTAGGAACAACAGCTTTGTCGTGTGTTCTCCTCTTATCCCTTCGGGTACTTGAGTGTCTGTGTTTTGGATTTGGCATGGCAGTAATGTATTGTGTTTAATTATTTTCTGTCAGTTTTTTAAGCACATCCCAGCGCGGGTCTGATTTATCTTCGCCTGCAATAAGATGTTCTTCAAGTCTCCTGATCATTTCCGGGTCGCATGTTGAACGTCCCTGTTGGTCATCAGGATGAATTCGCTTCAAAGGTAACGCAAGATGTATGTATTCATAAAAAAACTGACTTAAATCTATCTCATGTTCATCCAGCGGCATTGTAATCATATCCGGATCTGTCTCCTCCCATTCTTTGCCCTGTCTTACAAACAGTCTGTTTTCACATGACAGGGGCAGATAAAACCTCTCCAGGCATCTGTCACACATAACCTCGGCATTCCCTTCTATGGCAATGTCAAGCTGCAGATGCGAGGAGCACTTCTCAAGCATCACCTCGGCTTTAAGCTCTCCCTTCCTGATCTCAGTCCCTTCAAAAGCCTCAAAGAAATCGTTGCCTATTGTGAACCCGTAGGTATGTCTGCCTTCCTTAAGTCCGGCCAACGGTATGGAATACAATCCGGGCATCTCCTTTTTTTCGGTCTGCAAAATTATAAATCCTCTTCCAATAAAAAAAATTATCAACAAAAAAGTAACATCCCGACTTTCTTCGCCACATGCCGGTATATTTCCGCTGTCTGCCGGAAATGACTGGATTGGGCTGGCAGGTATATGATAATTTTGAAGCATCATAATACTTCGGGCATCATGAAAGAAAAGAACAATCCGTTTAACGGCATAGCCAAACTGCTCATCTCCCTTGGGCTTGTAATGATCATAGCAAAGCTTGACCTGTTGAAAATAGGGCCGCTCTCCGACTATTTTACCTGGGAAATGCTGCTCATCTTTTTCGGTGTTTTCAATCTGCTGAATCTCGACCTGGTTTTCAGCCTGCTCCTTTTCGCTGCAGGGTTCTGGTTCCTGATGCCTGAGATGAGCGTCCAGCTCTCCCCGTTCTATAAAGATATATACTGGCCGGCGGTATTAGTACTTGCCGGCATCGCATTCATGATCAGGCCATTTACAAAAAGTCTTAAATAATTCACCCACAAAAAAAACTAAAATGGAAAACGAAACAAACAAACCGGCAAAAAATCCTGCTGAAACCTCCAACAGGTTAATTATAGGTATTTTACTCATAATTGCAGGATTTATCCTGATTCTCAGAAAGACCACCGTGCTTCCTGAACCTCTTGATAATTTTATCGATGACATCATCTTCAGCTGGCAGATGCTGCTGATAGTGATTGGCGTGATCACTCTTGCAGGGTCTGATAACAAGACGCCCGGCATAGTACTTATCTCAGTCGGAGGTTTTTTTATGATCCCTGAACTTTTCACCGACTTCTTCAGGTCATTCAACTTCTTCTGGCCGGCATTGTTTATCGTGATAGGAGTCGTACTGCTGATTAATTCCAAGCGTCTGGTGAAGACCCTGAACTATACCAGCGGCAACAAGGCTGATATGATCGATTATGTCAATATCTTCAGCGGCGCTGAACGGCAGCTAATTACAAATAATTTTCTCGGAGGCAAGATAACCTCAATTTTCGGCGGCGGTGAAGTTGACCTTACGAGATCTTCGCTAGCTCCCGGGGATAATGTAATTGAAATTACCTGTATATTTGGAGGTACGACGATCATCGTTCCCGAAAACTGGAATGTCATTCTTAATGTCACACCCATTCTCGGAGGGTTCTCAGACAGCCGCAGAATTGGCAGTGATGTTATCAAGGACACCACAAGATCGCTGACGATACGCGGGACGGTGATTTTCGGCGGAGGGGAGCTTAAAAGCCACAGATAAAATATGAAGCATCCAATACTGGAAAGCCGGTCAAGGGTTATGATATGGTGTCTGGCCTGGGTTATTTTAGCCGCTGGCCAGGCATCAGTTATTCATTTCATATATGGCAGCACCATGGATATCGCGGCAGCTGACGGTATTATTTCCATGTTGCTGTACGGCTTGCTTGGGCTCAGTATCTGGTTCCCGGTCAGGTATATGCTCCGTAGCAACAACAAGGTCTCGTCGACGATTATTAATGTCATCCTGACCGGTTCTGTGACTATTGTGCTGTGGCTTTTAGCTACCAGGGTGCTGGTCAGGGCTATTGTCCCCGAGAAGGAAGATTATGATCTGTTCTGGCATACGGTACTGATAGTCCGTATCGCTGCCGGGGTGCTGATCTTCTTTGTGGTCACGCTGATATATTATCTGTCCCTGAGCGCCACGCAGCTTGCAGAGAAAGCGTCACGACAGGCACAGCTTGAGGCGCAGGTGCGTGAGGGAGAGCTGAAGATGCTGCGCGCACAGATAAACCCTCATTTCCTCTTCAATAGTCTCAATTCAATGAGCTCTCTGACACTGACAGATCCTATGAAAGCGCGTGAAATGATTCTGAAACTGTCTGATTTCATGCGCTATTCACTGTCAACACGCACAGAGCAGCCGGTGACATTACAGAGTGAAATGGAGAGTCTCCGGCTTTACCTTGAAATTGAAAAAGTCAGATTTGGCGAACGGCTCATAATCGAGGAGGAAATTCAGCCTGAGTGTCTTACGGTATTATTACCGGGTATGCTCCTCCAGCCTCTCTATGAAAACGCAGTCAAACACGGTGTCTATGAATCAACAGACACGGTTGTGATCAAAACCACTGCAAAAAAAGAAGCGGAGAATGTTGTCATATCTGTAACCAACACCATTGACCCGGAATCCGTAGTAACACGCAAGGGAGCAGGCATAGGTTTGGTAAATGTACGCTCCAGGCTCGAACTTTTCTTCGGAGAGAAGGCTAACCTTGATGTAAACCGTAAAGATGACAGTTTTAATGTGGTGGTAAAAATTCCCTATAAGGAAAAATAAATCAATAAATACACCATGAAAAAGATTAGGGTTCTTATCATAGAAGACGAAGCCCCTGCCAGGGAGTTGATAAAGTACATGCTGAAAGAACGCCCTGATATAGAAGTAGTTGGCGAATGTGCCGATGGTTTCTGCGGAGCAACAGAGATAAAGGAAAAACACCCCGATCTGATCTTTCTTGATATTCAGATGCCCAAACTCACAGGGTTTGAGCTCCTGGAGGTTCTCGATGAAAAGCCTGAGGTGATCTTCACCACGGCTTTCGACCAGTATGCTATAAGGGCCTTTGAACTCAATGCCGTAGATTATCTTCTCAAGCCTTACTCAAAAGAACGTTTTGACAGTGCCCTTGCCAAGGCTGTCAGCAGGATAGGCAAGGAGACACAGGAGCCGGACAAGGTAGAAAAGCTTGTCACCTCAGTAACTGAAGCGGAAGGTTATCTGACAAGGATCGTCTTCAGGAAGGGAGCTGGCATTAAGATAATTCCGCTGAACCTGATCTCGTATCTTGCATCGGAAGACGATTATGTGATGATTTATTATAGCGAAGGCAAGGCCCTCAAGCCCAAGACAATGAAATACTATGAAGACCATCTTCCGCCAAGTCTCTTCATGAGGGTACACAGGTCATACATGGTGAACATTGAGCAGATTACCCGTCTTGAACCTTACAGCAAAGATAATTATGTTGCTGTCCTTAAATCGGGAGAGAAGATACCTGTAAGCCGTGCCGGATATAAAATGCTAAGGGAAAAACTGAATTTTTAATCCCTCTCCTTCAGCCTGTTGCAGCGCGGAGACCTCCGAAACCATCGCCCTGCCGGCCTGTATCTTCTGAACAGGAACAGGGGAACGGGATCATATCCGTGTGTTCCTCCCGGCCTGCAGCGAAGAATCCGCCCTGTTGATATGATCAGCCCTGTAAAGGGTCCGTGAACCTTAAGCGCATCAATGGCAAACTGTGAACAGGTTGGAATGTGGCGGCATGACGGAGGTATCCATGGAGATATTATTGCACGGTATAACCAGACCGGTATGAGGAGTAAAAAAGATAATATCTTTGCAGCCGTATTAAGCATCGGCTTCAAAGATAAGCTGAATCATCCTGACAAAATGACCTGTTTGAATAACAAAATGACAATGGCAGGTGTTTTGAAGAAATAGCAACAAGTATTTATGAGATATAAAAAATGGAAACAACTTATTTGAATAACGGACTTTACTGGATCATTTTTATAGTATTCATGTTTCTGAGCTGGGTTGTCAGTGCAAGATTAAAATCAAAATTCAGAAAATATTCCAAAGTGCCCATCGCAAGCGGAATGACCGGCCGCGATGTGGCTGAGAAGATGCTTCGTGACAACGGCATTACCGGTGTCACTGTGCACAGTGTTCAGGGTGAGCTGTCAGATCACTATAACCCTCTGAAGAAGACCATCAACCTGAGTCACGATGTCTTTGCAGGGGCCAGTGTTGCTGCCGCTGCTGTTGCAGCCCACGAGACAGGACACGCAATCCAGCATGCACAGGCGTATTCCTGGCTGAAGATGAGATCGAAACTTACTCCCGTGGTGAGCTTTGCTTCCAACTGGATACAGTGGGTGCTGATCGCAGGGCTGTTTCTTGTCAAATCAAGACCTGAGATACTGCTGGTAGGTATTGTTCTTTTTGCAATCACAACGCTGTTCAGCGTGATAACCCTTCCCGTTGAGATCAATGCATCAAAGAGAGCCCTTGCATGGCTGTCCAATGCGGGCATCACTTATTCCGGAACACATGACAAGGCAGAAGAGGCCCTGAAATGGGCCGCATATACATATGTCATAGCTGCCCTGGGCTCTCTGGCATCGCTGATATACTATATTATGATTTTCCTGGGGGCCAGGAACAGGTAGAGTTATACTGTCCTATCTTCCCTCAACATAGAGGAACTTCGTTCTCTTGACCAGGTACCTTACAACGGCCCAGAAGGCAAGGGCTGCAACAAGGAGAGTGATGTACAGGGGCTCCATGTAAACCTTTCCGGTTACAGCTGTATTCCGAATCACGTCAAGAATGGCAAAAACGATGAAAAGGTTAGCTATGCTGTTGTATTCCCGCTTCAGGACATTCCTGAACGAGAACGGAAGGTCTGGCCATGTGAAATTCCTGAAACGAGGGATCACGGACCTGACCCTGAAGGCCCATGTATCATAATCCTCCCCGAATTTACGGCGGAGATACTGCTCTTCGGCAAAAATAATCCGTTCAAAATAGATCCAGAAGGCAAGCACAAATATGATCACGCACCATACTGACCTTAGAAAGAGAACGGGGCCCAGCCACGTCAGGAAGTTACCCACATAGAGCGGGTGGCGGACAATCGAATATATGCCCGAAGTATTTAATTCATCAGCCATCTGGTCAATGACATTGCGGCCTGAAGGGTTCCTGGGGATATAACCGACAGTGTAAGATCTGATCAGCTCCCCGGCAACCGAGACAAGAATGCAAATCAGCTCCCAGGTAAGATTGAAGTAAATGACACTTCTGTTGGCAATGAAGAGGTAACCGGCAGCCGGAACCAGAACAATAACCGGCAACCAGCTTCTTCTTCTGAATAACCAGTTTCCGGATTTCTCTAGTTCATGGACGAGTGACATACTTTCAGGGTTGATGCAGTAAAAGTATGAAAAATTCAGAAACTATACTTAATCCTGACGAACCCCAGATTTATCTGTGTCACTTCGCCCGATATGATATTGTCGAAATGCTGCAATACAAGTGAAAAATCAACATTTTCAGCCATTGAAAAGTCAATGGTGGCGTCGGCAAAATACCCTTTCAGGTCAGGATACCAGATCGCAGACAATGAGATATTAAGCAGAGGAACCGGCGTACAGGAAAGTTGTCCTATGGCGCTGAATTCCGAGAAAGCCAGCTGGCTTGCAGTAATGGCTCCCTTGTAGAGCTCGGTGAAGGTGTCAAGAACGAACGGGTTGTTTGAATACATCATCTGCACCAGCGCTGAAATCTTATCGGAAAAGACTTTATCTACGCCTGCCGTTACGATGAAAGTGGTCTCTTTCACTGATGAATTACCGAAAGGGGCGAACAGGGTGGCTTCGCCACGGATTGAATATGAACCTATTGCTCCTGACCATCCTGTGCCCGCAGTGAAGAGCTCTCCGTCAGTCTCGCCTGCAAAGAACTGGAAGTCGGTATTAAGCATGCTGAAGCGGTAAAGTGCCGCAGCGGTAACCTTGTTGGCACTGTCGAGCTTGACTACCATTTCGGCTGCCGATGACGGGCCGGTCGAGTAAACGGCTCTTATTGCATCGCTGCCAGGCCGCTCCATATAATCAAAATCAAAAAAAGAATAAGTATTGAAAATGTCATTGGGGTTCCATACCAGCGCCTGGCTCCAGTTGATCCGCTGACGGCCCAGAGTGAGCCTGAGTTTTCCGGCCGTGTAATCAACCCAGGCCCTGTCAATAAACGTATTCAGAACGAATGACTGCTCGCTGAATATGTTCCACGACATGTCAACCCATCCCGGATCAGAAGCCAGGGCTGAGCTGTATGAAGGGTCAAGCTGAACCATGTCGCCCAGCATAAACCTGTTTCTTATTTCAAGAGCCATGGTTATCCCGGTGCCGGGGTATGCCTTAAAATTAAGCCTGTTGTGCAGCATGCTGCTATTAAGCCAGGTGTCCGAAAAATCTTCAAACACCGAGTTATGAAGCCACGATGCATAACCTCCTGCAGAGAGCTTGCCGGCGGCATCCTGTTACAGTGATGCAAGTGGGCAGATCATCACTGCCGCTATCAGCAGCAAAGTCTTTTTCATCCGTCGCTGTTGGTCCTTTCATCAGATACAACACGTCCGTCCTCGAGGGTTATCACCCTGCGGGCCCTCTTCATCACCCTGATGTCGTGGGTTGAAAAAATGAAGGTCATCTGTTCCTCGCGGTTCAGCTTTTCCATTATATCGAGAAGCGTTTCGGCCGATTTGGAGTCGAGGTTCGCCGTCGGTTCGTCAGCCAGTATGAATTCGGGGCGGGGGGCCAGGGCACGCGCCACTGCCACCCTCTGCTGCTGCCCGCCCGACAGCTGCGAGGGTCGGCTGTTGTGCCGGTCAGCAAGCCCTACCGACTGCATCAGCTCGTCTGTGCGTGCCTTACGTTTCTCCTTCGGCCACTTCTGGAGGTTCATGATAAAACCCACATTCTCTGCCGCCGTTAGTACGGGTATCAGGTTGTAAGACTGAAAAACGAAACCTACATGCTCCATCCTGAAGTCGATCAGCTCTGAAGGCCTGAGCTCCGAGAGGCGATGGCCTGCCACAATTATCTCGCCGCCTGTTGGCTGATCAAGGCCACCGATGAGATTGAGCAGTGTTGTCTTACCCGAGCCTGACGGTCCGACAACCACAGCAAAATCACCTTTCTCAAAGCTGAGCGTCACCCCGTCGACAGCCTTCACCTCTACTTCGGTATCATGATAGGTCTTGGACACATCGTTGATTTCAACTACTTTCATGGTTATTGTATTTTGTTGTTATTCACCTCTTAATGCTTCAACAGGATTTAATTGCAAAGCCTTCCTGGCAGGATAGATTGCCGATACTATACCTGTAACGACTATCAGTATTGTCAGTGTAACAAAGAACTCTGCGCCAATAGTAGGATAAAGATGAGCGGAATATCCGAACGCCTCCATGCCCTCGGAATATCTTACCAGGTTTATCCCGGTACGGCCGGTGATTGCGATTACAATCCCGCTGACAGCCATGCCGGCTAAGCCACCGACAATTGACAGGAATATTGACTCGAGCATTATCATCATAAAGACGCGGCGGCGGTTCATTCCTATGGCTGCGAGCATCCCGAGCTCGCGCGTACGTTCCAGTACGGCCATCAGCATCGTGTTCACTATGCCGAAAGCCAGAGCGGCAAGGATGAGTACCATAAATACGGCGTACATCTGATTAATGTAATCAGCAATCATTGCCAGGTCAGGCTGTATTTCCTTCCAGTTCATCACCTCGTATCCCGGCAGGGCCTCCCTGATCACGGGAGTCACATCATCAGTGAGGTCATCCTTCTCAAGCCGTGCTATTATCCTGTGGAACCGGCCCTCACCGATACCTGTCAGTTGTCTCAGCTCCGCGGCCGGCACAAACACCGTCAGAGATTCAAAAAGGTCGTTGTTGGTCCTGAATATACCGCTGATCCTGAAAGCTGCACCAGTCTGATTGTTATTCATGTCAAGAAATGTGAGAATGATCCTTGAACCCTCACGGTAAGACCATGCTGTCTCCTTTATCTTTAAATCGTACTTTTTTAACTCCTTCGCCGAAAGAAGCTCACTGTATGCAGCCGAGAATTTCTTTTCGGTGGTGAATCTCTGCCCCTCAAGGGGCCTGAGCTTTTCAATGACGGTTAAAGGAACTCCTTCAGCCTCAAGACCCGACAGGGCTTCCTCGGTGAGGATATATCTTATGATATTGAGCTCCCTGGCGAGCTTTTCGCCGATAAAAGCCGTATTGAACTTTGTGTCTGATCCGAAATAACTTCCTGTGCCGGGGATAAGCTTCCTGTCAATTGTGAACATCTGCTTTTCCTTCTCAGTATCAATGCCGGTAATCTCCACTCCGGTACTCCCGGCAGATGTTGATGCAATGCCCCTGACTATTATCCTTCCGGTTACTTCTGTTATACCTTCAGTTTTTTCAAGCGCTGAAATGACGGCAGAGGGATCAATGATCATGTCACGGATATCGCTGCTGCTTCTGAAGTCGTTGTTGTTTACCTGTATATGGGAGAGTTCTTCGTTGACGGCTGCGTCGATCCTCTGGACTATCGAGCTGTTTATTGCAGCCATGGAGAAGACGCCGGCAAAGACCCCGATTGTCACAGCAGCTATTACTGTAAGGCTTCTGGTTTTGTTCCTCCAAACGTTTTTCCAGGCTATAGATGTTATCATATCGTCTTCCTGTTAGGCTCTGAGAGCGTTAATAACATTCATTTTAAATATCTTGCGAACGCTGAATGCGATCGTGAATAAGAGTATTATAAACACAACAACCACCTGCCACAGGTAATAGGTGTCAGGCAGCAACATGGGCATGACCGGTTCAAAACCATAGTCTTCATACATTCTGGCTATCTCGCCTGTTAATCTCAGCGGCCTGGCATTTCCGTAAAATACAATGGGAAGAGAAGCGATCACCCCTGCCGCAACGCCCAGAAATCCGATAAGAAGCATCTCCAGGGAAACCACTTTGGCCAGCTTGCCCTTCTGCATTCCGATGGAGACGAGCATTCCGAATTCGCGGCGTCTCTCTGCCAGCATCATAAGCACAGTGCCGAAGACCCCGAAAGCAATCACAAGGTAAAGGATCCCGATCATGATTGCCCCGCTTCTGTTGTCAGCTTCCATCTGGTTAAGAAGAAGGGCGTTCATCTCCTGCCAGGTCCGTAATTCCAGGTTGTCTCCCTTTACAAGGTTCAGTCTTTCCCTGGTCTGAATAACAGCCTTATCGTCATTGTTCCTTATGCTGATGATGGCCGACGTGGCCATACCGGGTGCGGCATAGAGCTCTCTTGCCGTATTGATCGGGAGGTATACCAGGATATTGTCCACGTCAGGAGCTGGAAGCTTAACCACACCCCTTACCGTATAGATGCCGGCCGCCGTTGTTCCGTGGTAACCCTGGCCAATCAGCGTGATTGTATCTCCCACGCCGGCTTTCAGGAACGCAGACAGCCCGCTGCCTATGATGACGCTTCCTGTATCTTCTGCTGTCAGGTAGCTATTCCTGAATGAGGTATGCCTTCGCATTACGGGCATAACCGCGGCAGTATCGGTATTGCTTATCCCGAGGTCAGCAATAAGACGCGATTCATCAGTGTATGACTGGTTGAGGAATACGTCAAGAAGCCTTTCAGTCCGCTGTGGAACGCCCTCCTTTTTGATTGCCTCCGCAGCCTCCGGTGTAAGTTTGTACCTGACCATCCTGTTCCTGATATTCAGGGCTTTGTCCTCACCTTCCGGGTCCATCCCTAATACCATCACACCCTGCGTGCGGCTCTCCACCGCGGCCAGGGCAAATGATTCCAGCCTGGGTACAACGCCAGTCACATTCGGATCGTTTTCAAACTCCCTAAGCATTTCGGGATCGACTTCAAAGCTGTTGTCCAGACCTGGTTCTTCAAAGTAACCGGTCTGCTGAAGCTGAAGGTATCCGGTATAGGATTCAATGACATCCTTGTACAGCTTTTCATATGTGCCAAGCTGGAACGCCCTCATTACAAGTGCAAAGAACACAGCAAAGAAGATGGACGTTGCCGTGATCAGTGTTCTTCTCCTGTTTCGCCAGAGGTTCTTCCAGGCGAGCTGATAGTCTTTCATGATGATAGCTCTTTCATAAATATCACCTTTACCTTATGCTCTTCATATTCTGCTGTGAAAAGAAGCTCTCGTCAAGTTTGACGTTGAATTTCACCTCCAGGATCTTCAGGACTGTTTTGCGACCTTCTTCATCTGCAGGCACCAGCTCAATGTTCGTAGGGATGTATCTCCCGTCCATTGTTCTGAGATCCGTGCCTCTCTCTGTCCTGACCAGGTATCCGTCCTCATCATAGAGTTCGGCTTTCAGAACAATGAATTCCTTTTTATCGACCCACCATAACTGATGACCCCAGAGGACTTCGGCATCATCCTTTGCCGTGAGCTTTATTTTGTAGCATTCGCTTCCGTCAATCTCCTCTTCTCCTTCAATTGAGTGAGTATAGTCATCGACCACTGATGATTCCCTGAGAATATCATCATTGGTATAGTCCGAGCCCATCCAGCCCTGTGACATCATTGACGGGGGAAGCTTGATAAGCCTGCTGATGGCCGGGTTCCAGCTCCACATCTCAGTACCCCTCTTGAGGAATGTCTGTCCTTTCTCGCGGGCAGGCGCAGTGATGAGCGTTAATGCATAATCATCCTCAAGCGACCATGATTTGAACTCTACCGTTCTCTGCCATGTTGGGCGGATGATGGTCATGCTCATCACACTGTAACCTGACATTTCGCCATTGAATTTTTCGTCTGCCTTTGTGATTATCGCTTTGGCTGTCAGCTCCTGGGCCCCTGCCCTGTGAACGGCAGGCAACATCAGCATTATCATGCCGGTTACAATAATGAGCTTTTTCATGCGTTTTTATTCTATTGTAAATAAACTATTTGTCAAAGTCAGTTTCTTCTGTTTGTTGTCTCTAAAATAACAAATAATTACCTGATCTTGACCAAAATATTTGAAACATTTTTATCTTTAACGGGTTATACTTAAAAAGTTATCTGCAATGTCAACCTTAAAGCTGATCCTGGGGATGATCCCCTCAACTTCTAAACTGGAACAGGAAGAAAAGGCACTGATCGCTGAATATGAAAAGATGATCTCTTTCGCCGGTTCTGAAACGCTGGCAAAATATAACGTTCTTCACGAGAGCGTTAATTCTGCCGGTTTCAGACAGAAGAAGAAAGAGCTTGAGTCGCTCACCTACAAGGGCTCGGAAGAATTTTTAAGAGAAACAGAATATCTCGGGCTTAAGAAGGCAAAGGATATAACCCTCTATTTTAAAACCGAAGGAAGCGCTCTGCTTAAAAACTTCACAGCGCTTGACGGTTCAGTTAAGATCAGGGAGATCGAAGACCTGGAGAGATTTGTCCAGTCGCCCGAGTTCAAACAGAAAGAGAGATTGAAGCCAGTCACCTTCAGGGATACTGATGAATACGGCAAATGGCTGGAGTACAAGAAGCTGCGGAAAGACAAGGAGGTAAGGAAAAACCTTAATACAGGTAAGGTCAAGCGGTTTGAGGAGCTGAAAATGTTTGTCACTTCATCGGCCTTCCTGGTAAAGAAAAACATGAAGCCTGTCACTTTCAAAGATACTCCCGAATATCAGAAACTGCTTGATTTCAGGAACAGGAAAGGCGCAACCGATGTTGTTTCCTACTATAAATTCAAGGGTTCAAAGGATTACAGCAACTATGTGCAGGTAAAGGATTCGGCCCGCCTTAAGAGATATTACGAGCTCGAAGAATACCTGAAGAGCAAGGCGTTCACGGAAAAGAAAGAGTATCTGCTTGACAAGCGCCGTTTCGATAAAACGGACATGTTCAAAGAGCTGAAAGAATACGACAGCCTTAAAAACACTGCCGACATCAAATGGTATTTCACCGTTAAAGACTCAAACAAGTTTGATATTCTTAAAACCCGTATGCTGACCTTCGGCGATGAGTTTGACGGAAGCGAACCTGATAAGAAGAAGTGGCTCAACAAATATTACTGGGGAGAAAAGCTGCTGCATGACAGCTACAGTATTGCCACAGACCTTCACAGTTATACACCCACAGATAATTTTGAGGTTCGTCACGGGGTCATGCGCATCATAACCAGGCCCCAGAAGATCACCGGCAAGGTTTGGAACCAGGAGAGGGGTTTTTACACAAAGGAATTCTCATTCACGTCAGGTATTCTTAACAGCGGAGCTTCCTTCAGGCAGAAATACGGTGTTTTCTCTGCCAAGATCAAGCTCACCGATCCGGTTGTGCGCAATGCCTTCTGGCTGATCGGGGACCGTATCACTCCTCATATCGATGTCTGCAGGTCAGGCCGCGGCAAGGTATGGTTTGACCTTTTCACCTCTCCGGGAAATCATTATAAAAAGAGTATTGGTTCAAGATACCTTTCTGATTTTTTCATCTATACGCTTGAATGGAGGCCTGAGAGCCTGATATGGAAGATAAATGGGATTGAGGTGATGAAACAGACCGGCGGCGTGCCGCAGGAGGCTATGTTCATCAACCTGGCAGGCGGCGTTGACAAGCCCATTGGAGGAATATCTTCGATGGAGATTGACTGGATAAGGGTATATCAATTCAAATAATAATCGTTTACCGTGTTGGATGTTAGAGGCAGGTCTGAGACCTGCCTTTACGTTTTTTTTTACCCATCCTGTAACATTTGGCTGGAGGAAGCCGTCTTTATGTTGTCAGTACGGACGGGATGACAGTAAAAGAGTACAATAATGCGGTAAGGGAACATGGTGACCATGTCTACCGGTTTATTTTCCGCAGCATAAGGGACAAACACAGGGCAGGAGATATTGTCCAGGATACCTACGAAAAGCTATGGCGCTGTGTCACGGAGATAGAGTATGCGGCAGTAAAGGCATGGCTTTTCACATCAGCCTATAACAGAATGATTGATGTCATACGTAAAGACTCGAGGCTGGTGGATGTTGAGTTCTATGATGATGCCTCTCTTTATGCAGAGGAGAGCAGCACTGACCTGAACGAGGTTCTCCATCATGCACTGGAAAGGCTGCCGGCAGTTCAGCGGTCAGTCATCCTCCTTCGTGATTACGAGGGCTATCATTACAGTGAGATAGCTGATATTACCGGGCTTACAGAGCACCAGGTAAAGACTTATATCTTCAGGGGCCGGGTAGCCCTCAAAAACTATCTTGTAAAAACTTCAGTATGGCAATAAACGATGATACGGATTATCCGCGCCTGACACCGCCGGATGACAGTTATCCATCGCCGGGTAAACTGTTCCGGTCTGTAAATGATCTGACTGATGATCAGTTTGATCTTCTTGCAGCAGCATGGTCGGAGAACGCCCTGCCGGACGATAGTATTGCCGAATTGGAAGCTCTGTTTGTGTCCGATCCCGGGAAAAAAGCTTATGCCGAAAACTTCAGTAAATTGTGTCTCAGGCCTTATAACGATAAATGGAATGGCCTTTACACTCTTCTGCGTACAAGGCCAGCCGCCAAAATCATCCGGCGTGTCAGTATAACGATGATGGCAGCGGCGGCAGTCATTCTTGCGTTTCTGGCTCTCTGGCCGGTTATGGAAAGACAGACAGCCATACCAGGGCATGGCAATTATCCTGCGGCTGCAATGGCACCAGAAGCATCAGAAAAGGCGCCCATGGCTGTAATGGAAGAGATGCCGGAACCTGTCGTTGCTTTTACGAAAATGTCTGTGACATCAGAAAAGAAAGAGCTCCCGGCAGCGGAACCGGAACAGGTTGTTAAAATAACTCCCGTAATAGTGAACGCCCGGCCTGAGGCGCCGGTAATCACGGCAGGAATTGACTCCCGCGAACTCATGGCAGTAAACTTAAATGAGATCCCCGCATCGCTGAACATCCCGGAAAAAGAAGAAAACTGGATCCGGAAAGGTATTTCCGGATTATCGAAGAACATAAAAAAGGAAAAAACACCGGTTGATGGATATGTCATCGCCAAAACATGTATTAAAGGCGTCAACAGTGTCTTTGGCTCGGAGATGGAACTTGAAAAAGTAATAAGTGAAAATGGAGATATCATCGCGGTCAGCTTTAACTCTTCCCTGCTTTCATTTTCTGCACCCGTAAGAAAAAGTTCTCAATAACTGTAACTTTGATGCCGGTTAATTCGTCCTTGCAGTAAACACAAATAACTTAAAACCATGAAAAGAGTAGCAATAACACTGATTCTTATCTTATCCTTCATCCTGCCTTCAAAAGCCCAGGAGAAGCAAGAGAAACTAAAGGAACTTGAGGAGCTGGAACAGAAAACGGAGGTGACAGCAGCCGGTGACACGCTGATAACAATTGAACAGGACACCCTTACATCAGAAGAGGAGAAAATAATTATTGACGATGAAGAGTCTTATGATGATGATGCCACTACAGTAACGGTCGGCGGTGTTACTGTAAAAGAGACAGATGATGAGACTATTATCAGAATTGGTAAGAAAGGTATCAGAATTTCTGAAAGTGATAATGATACATCAGTCACCTTTGAAGAGTATGATGATGATACAAAATCCTCCTTCAGGGGCCATGTCGGCGGTCTTGAATTAGGCTTTTGCGGTTATTTCACAGAGCCGTTCAGCACTTCGCTGGAACCATCGGAAAACTACATGAACCTCAACACTGCAAAGTCAATGAATTTTAACATCCTCCTGCCCAACCTCAACCTTGGGTTCAGCCGTCATTTCGGGATAGCTGCAACAATCGGCCTGAGCTGGAGTGACTACTATTTTGACGGTGATAATTCAATAGCAGAGGATGACAACGGAAATATAATTCCCGTGTACCCAGCAGAGGATATCAGTTTTGAAAAAAGCAAACTTTCGACAACTTATGCCACCATGCCGATAATGCTTGAAGGACAGATCCCTGTTTCACATCACGGGACAATAAATATCGGCGCGGGATTTATAGGAGCAATCAAGTTGCACTCCCATACCAAGGTGGTCTATTACGATAACGACAAGATAAAAATAAAAAACAAGGATGATTTCAGTCTTAACCTCTTGAGATACGGAGTTACCGCGCGCATCGGATATGAAATGTTTCAGGCTTATGGCACATACTATCTGTCAAAAATGTTTGAAGAAGGAAAAGGTCCCGAGTTGTTCCCGTTCGAGGTTGGCATAGCCCTTACGTTCAACGACTGATATACGCAGTGATGCGTTATAAGGGCCGCACAGGACAGGTGCGGCCTTTTGTTTTTTATATATCTTTGGTGCATTACCGGTGAACACCGTATCGTTAGTTTTCAAATTCTGAAAAACAGACAGATGAGACTTCTTCTTATAAGCAACTCTACCAACGCAGGTGAGGAGTATCTTGATTATCCCAAGAACAACATCAGGGAGTTTCTCGGCAACAAAAAGACAGAGGCACTCTTCATTCCCTATGCGGCGGTCACCTTCTCCTATGATGATTATGAGGAGAAGGTCAGGGCACGGTTCCGGGAGGTGGGTCATGACGTGGTGTCGATCCACCATTTCAATGATCCGGTAAAGGCTGTCATGGAAGCATCCGCTGTGGTTGTCGGCGGCGGAAATACGTGGATGCTTCTCAAGTGCCTAAGAGACAATAAGCTCATAGCTCCTGTCCGGAAAAAAGTAATTACAGGAACACCCTATATAGGCTGGAGTGCAGGGTCAAACGTAACCTGTCCGACAATCATGACCACCAACGATATGCCCGTTACATCGCCCTCATCATTAAAGGCTTTCGGTCTCATACCCTTCCAGATCAATCCTCATTACCTCGACGCCAATCCGGCCGGTCATGCAGGAGAAACACGCGAACAGCGGATCCTTGAATTCATAGAGGTCAACAGGGAGATATTCGTGGCCGGGCTGCGCGAGGGGACAATGTTCCTGCTTGAAGGCAGGAAGCTGTCGCTGATAGGGCCGCGTAACGCACGTGTGTTCAGTTACGGAACCGAGGCAAGGGAGCTGATGCCGGGCCAGGACCTCTCCTTCCTTCTTAAGAAAAGAAAAAGATAACGACGTCAGGGAACCGGCTGAATGAGATGGCTGAAAAAGATAGCGCTGATAACAGCAGGCCTGTTTTTGCTGATCGTGACCGGCCTCGGCCTGTATGCATGGATCAGAAATGACAAGCTGACCGCCGTCCTCGTCCGCAAGGTCAATGAGACCATCAATACCAAGATATCATACGGCACGCTCAGGCTGACTATATTCGAGTCATTCCCGAATATCACTCTCAGGTTTAACGACCTCCTGATAACACCATCGCCATACTACGACAAGACACAGTTCAGGGGTGAGGATAATGATACGCTTCTCTCCGCTTCTTCTTTTTCGGTGACAGCATCCCTTCTCCCGATGCTTACAGGCACGGTGGCAGTGCGTTCAATAACCGTCAGGGAAGGCGAGATAAACCTGCTTACTGATAAGAGAGGGGACATAAATTACCGGGTCTTCTCCGGAGAGAAAAAGAAAAAAGGCAAGAACGTAAGACTTAACAACATCAGCGCCCTGAATATGAAAACTGTCTGGTACGACAGGAGCTCCGGGCTCAGGGTAGCGGGCAGGATAAATGAAGCCATGCTCGACGGGGATATTTTTAAGGCTGGTATCTTTCTGAACTCGGCTGTCAGCGTAAATTTTGACTCCATTGATGTCGGCGGGTTGAACATCTCCGGTTTCCCCGTGAACGCATCAGTCAAAATGCGGAAGACGGTCAACTCGCTGTCCGTGGCCAAAGGAACAATTGATCTGGCCGGTCTGAATTTCAGCGTTGACGGCATGGTAAACTACTCGATGTCTAACCTTGATCTGGCAGTAGAGGGAAAGAAGATCAACATCGGGGCACTTGTCTCAATGCTGCCTGAAAAATGGACGTCCCGTGCCGGGGGTCTGAGTCCTTCCGGGATTATTGATTTCAGATGCAGCCTCAAAGGACCGTACGGAGAAGCCGGCAAACCCCATATTGAACTTAATTATGCCCTGACGGACGGACGGGTCAGTTCGCAAAAAAGCGGACTGAAAGTGAATAACCTCTCCTTCAGCGGAGGGATTACCAACGGGGCACTCAATAGTCCGGAGACCTTCCTCTTCACCGTTGACAATATGAACGCAACTTATGGAAAGGCAAAACTAACCGGGGCATTCAGGCTGAGCAGCCTGACCAGACCGCATGTCACCCTGGTCCTGGACGGCGATCTTAATTTCGATGACCTGCGCAAGATCATAAAAACAGATTATATCCGCGATCAGAAAGGATCAGTCAGCGGACAGATAAAACTGTCCGGCCAGCTTCCTGACAGCATGAAGCTTGATATGGCAGCGTTGCCCTCGCTTCATCCCGATGCATCATTTGTCTTCAGTGATTTCGGAGCTACAATCGCTTCGTCGGGTATAACCCTGGCAGATGCAAACGGCTCGTTGATCATCAACAAAGACTTTATTGCCGACAGCCTCTCTTTCACACTGATGGATCAGCATTTCCGGGTAAATGCAATAATGCGTAATTTTACAGGATGGGTAACCGGTGGGCCTGAAATCATGGTTGTTACAGGAGATGTTGCCGCTGATAGATTTGTAACAGCGGCAACATCTCCTGTAACAACCATGATTTCAGGCCCACCGGTTAC